>Ga0302314_10000026_pt1 | contig 252969 bp, 213 predicted proteins | sample III_Palsa_N2_3_FD_200533 | JGI IMG/M metagenome (GOLD analysis project Ga0302314, IMG submission 200533) | Peat permafrost microbial communities from Stordalen Mire near Abisko, Sweden - III_Palsa_N2_3 | ecosystem: Environmental > Terrestrial > Soil > Palsa > Peat permafrost | place: Sweden... | reverse complement strand
GCCGGTCAATTTGAATTCGTCGAACATCTATGGCGAAGAACTCACCTTCAACTACCAGTTCACCCACCTGCTGCCCGCACCCTTCGACGGCTTGGGCATGGCCTTCAATTACACCCATGTCTCCAGCAGCACCACGGTAAGCCCCGGCACCATCGCTACCTCAGGCAAATTTGCCGTGCCCGGCATCGGCAATTCGGCCAACTTGAGCGGCTACTACGAAAAAGGGCCGGTACAGGTGCGCCTGGCCTACAACTGGCGCGGCGCCTATCTGGAAAGCCTCGCCTATGGCTCCGGCGCACAGCCCGCCACCCGCACCGCCTATGGCCAGCTGGATCTGAGCGCCAGCTATGACCTCAACAAGCATCTCTCGCTGTTCGCGTCCGGCACCAACCTGACCCACCAGCATCTTTACGATTATTCGGTCTATCCGAACCGGTTCCTCTACGCCGAAGCCGATGGCACCGTATATACCGTCGGCGTTCGTGGCAGCTTCTGATAATAGGAACGGCCTCGGTTCCGCCGATGATTTCGGAACCGGGGCTAGACTTTCGAGCCGGATTTCAACGTGTTTGATTCGAGATACTGCGTGAAAAGCAAATGGACAATAAGTGGCAACGGGTGTTCGTGTGGATCTGCTAGTGGGAGGTCAGCCCGTACTGAACATGTTGAAGCAACTCCTCCTAGACGCCCCATCGTGAAAGTGCCTTGAGTAAAAATACCTGAGGCATGGCCTGCTGCGAATGAGCGACAGAATCCGAAGGAATTGCTCTTGCACATCCAGCAGGTGACACCCGGTGATGCCAATGCCCTTCATGCCGATGGAGGGCTTTACGTATGGCTGATCTGCCTGGTGGCGGCGCTCGGCGGTCTGCTGTTTGGCTACGACTGGGTCGTCATCGGCGGCGCCAAGATTTTCTACGAAACCTATTTTGACATCCACGATCCGGTGATGTCCGGCTGGCTGATGAGTGCAGCCCTGGTCGGTTGCATCGCTGGCGCGGCCATGGCGGGAAAGCTTGCCGACCGTTTCGGTCGACGCGCCGTGCTTATCGTCTCGGCGGCCGTGTTTCTGATCTGCGCGCTGGGCACGGCATGGGCGGATGGTGCCGGCAGCTTTGCGATTTTCCGCATCGTCGGCGGGCTCGGTATCGGCCTGGCCTCCAGCATCTCGCCGCTGTACATCGCCGAAGTCAGCCCTGCAGCACACCGGGGACGCTTCGTGGCGATCAACCAGTTCACCATCGTCGTCGGCGTGCTACTGGCACAGTCGGTGAACCTATGCATCGCCCGGCCGGTGCCGCCGGGGCTTGATGCGCACGTGCTGCTGCAATCGTGGAATGTGCAACACGGCTGGCGCTGGATGTTCTTGAGCGGCGCTGTGCCGGCGGTGCTGTTCTTCGTACTCGCGATGGCCATCCCCGAATCGCCACGATGGCTAAGCCGGCGCGGCCACCACGATGTGGCGGAGCGCGTGCTGACGAAGATCGGTGGCGAAGCTTATGCGCGCGCTTCGCTGGCGGCCATCCGCACCGTACAGGACTCCACCTCCGGCGTTCGCGCGACCTGGCGCGATCTGTTCGATCGGCGCGTACGTCCGGTCGCCGTGATCGGCGTGACCCTGGCTGTATTCCAGCAATGGTGCGGGATCAACGTGATCTTCAACTATGCGCAGGACATCTTTGCGTCGGCAGGATTCAACATCAATGAAGGACTCAGGTCGATTGTCGCCACCGGCGCGGTCAATCTATTGTTCACGCTGCTGGCACTGCTACTGGTGGATCGCTGGGGACGGCGCAAGCTGATGCTGATCGGTGCAGGCGGTCTGTTTGCCGTCTATCTGCTGATCGGTGGCGCTTATGCGCTGCATTTGCTCGGTCTGCCGGTATTGCTGCTTGTGCTCGCGGCCATTGCGATCTACGCCACGACGTTGGCACCGGTCACCTGGGTGCTGTTGTCGGAAATCTTCCCGGACCGGATCCGCGCACAAGCGATCGCAATGAGTGTGTTTTGTCTCTGGACCGCGTGCTTCGTGCTCACCTACACGTTCCCCTGGCTCAACACGCACCTTGGGCCAGCCGGCAGTTTCTGGTTGTACGGCCTGATCTGCGGTACCGGTTTCTTGTTCGTGCTGCGTCGTGTTCCGGAGACGGCCGGCGTACCGCTCGAAGTACTGGAAGCTCGGCTCGAAAGCCGCGCCGAAAGGCGCTGAGAGCCCATCTAGGATTTGCCCGAACGTCAAGCGTGATAGAGCTGGCTACGGCCGCCGTCAATCAGCAAATCCGTCGCATTGATGAAGCGCGCCTCATCGCTAGCCAGGAATAACGCGGCGTAAGCGACCTCTTCGGGTTCGCCGATACGTTTGCAGGGCAACAGGTCAGTCTGCCTGCGGCGCTCGGCGTCGGGATCCGGGCATGACTGGAAATAGCGTTCGGTCGCCGGCGTCAGAATCAGTCCTGGCGAAATCGAGTTCACGCGAATACCGCAGGCCGCATATTCCAGCCCCAGCGCGCGAGTGAGCCCGATCAGGCCATGTTTGGCGACCGGGTAGGGAAAACTGCCCGGAATGATCTTGTGCCCATGCACGGATGCAATGTTCACGATATGCCCGTAGCTTGCTTCAAGCATCGACGGCAGTACCGCACGGGCACAGTGCCAGGCACCCTGCAGGTTGACGCCGAGGTTGAGCTGCCAGTCCGCTTCGTTCAAGGTCAGCGGATCGCGAAAGACATTGATGCCGGCGCCGTTGATCAGGATGTCGATGCGGCCAAGCGCCTCCTGGGCCTGCGCCACGGCGTGCTGCACCTCGTCGGCATCCGACACGTCTGCTTGCACGGCGATGGCATGATGGCCCGAGTCCACGAGCTGACGTGACAACGTTTCGGCCGCGACAGCGTCCACGTCCAGCAGTGCCAGCGATGCGCCTTCGCGCGCAAAAAGCCCGGCGATGGCGCTGCCGATGCCACTGGCGGCACCTGTGATCAGGGCAGTTCTATTCTCAAGGCGCGGCTTCACGCGATGCTCCTTTCTTTTGGGCTGTCGTCTTCCACCCGGAAACTGAAATGCCGGCATAGGCGCTCGCCTAGTGCCAGCGCCGTCATGCCGTGCGCCAGTGGTCCGCCGGGCAAGTGCACGGCATCGATCGGATGGTCGACCGGCTCGAAACAGAAGAAATCCGCCTCGTCCGGCGTGTACAGCAGGAATGCGTCGACATCCGCCAGGACGTGCATACGCAGCCCTTGCCGGAGCCAATGCACCGTGGCTTTGCCCGACCAGGGCAGGAAACAGTGATTGAGCACTTCGTGCGGCAATGTTTTCGGCTGTCGAAAGTCCCAATCGGCGGGCACGGCCACGTTCTGCAACGGCAGCGGCGAGTGGCCGTCGTTCTGCCAGACGCGGGCGGCGGGCGCGTGCAAGGTCACGCCGTCGTGCAGCGCGATGAACGGATGCAGGCCAAGTCCGAACGGCAGCGTCGCATCGCCCGTATTGGTCACGCATAGTTCGATCTCCAACGCGTCCTCACGTAGTGCGTAAGTGAGCATGGCGCGGTAGCTGTAGCCATCCGGCGCCTGCTCGTCCAGCACCAGTTGTACCTCGTCGGCGGTATGCGACTGCATCGTCCACGTGCGGCGCCAGCCGCTACCGTGGATGGGATACGGCTCGCCGGGACAGTTGGGCGACAGCACTACTGACGTGCCAGCAAAATCGAATCCCCCGCACGAAATGCGGTTGCTCCACGGCACCAGGGGATAACAAGCCAGCCGGTTGGGATCGAACGCCCCGCTGCCATTCGCAGGCGGCGCCATATACGGGCGCAGCAAGGGGAAGGCGATGTCTCGTCCAAGCCACTCGAAGCGGCTCAGGCCACCCCCTTGCGCTGGCAGCACTTGCACGCGCAAATGCGCGTTCTCCAACCAGCAACTCTCCTCTTCGGTCATCGGCCGGCGCACCTCTACTCGCGATCGAAGGTGACGGCAGCTCCCTGGAAATCGCCATGCATCACGACATCGATGCCTGCGTTCATCCAGTAGGCGCCGCTCGCCACGATGGGCGTGCGCTCCGCCAAGGTTCCCTGCAGCACGCGCACGCGGTAGCGCGCATCCGGATCGAGCCCCTGCAGCCGTACCGTCGGATACGAATAGCCTTCGGTGCTGGAATGCAGGAACGCGAACAACACCGCATGGGTCTTGTCGGGCGACACGTTCTCGGTGGCCGAATGCTCGCTGCCGTTATCGGGCGAGACCAGGCGATACAGATCGCCGTGCTGCACGGTCTCGCGGATCGCTTTGTAATCGGCGATCAGGCGTTGTGCGGTGGTCACGTCCTGCGCGGTCCATTTCGTCAGGTTCGCGCCGATGCCGAGCGAGCCCTGCATGGCGGACAGGAAGCGGTATTCCAGCGACATGCTGCGCCCATTCATGGAGGACGGCGAATCGGTGACCCAGGCCATCATCACTCCCGGCGTATGCGCCTGGGTAAAGCCATCCTGGATGCGCAGACGGTCGAACGCATCCGTGTTGTCGGAAGGCCAGACTTCGTCGGTGAGGCGCATGATGCCGAGATCCACGCGACCGCCACCGCTGGAGCACGATTCAATCTCCACGTTCGGGTGCTTGCGGCGCAGCTCTTCGAGAATGCCGTATAGATTGCGCACGAAGTCGGCGTAGACGTTTTTCTGCTGGTCGGCCGGCACCTCTGGCCAACCGGGTTCGGACCAACTGCGGTTGTAGTCCCACTTGAGGAAGGCGATCTTGTTCTCGCTCAGCAATTTGTCCAGCGCAGCGAACACGTAGGCGCGCACGTCCGGCCGGGCGAGGTTGAGCACCAGCTGGTTACGGCCCAGGGAGCGCGGCCGGCCGGGCATGTTGAGCACCCAGTCCGGATGTGCGCGGTACAGGTCGCTGTCCGGATTGACCATCTCTGGTTCGACCCAGATGCCGAAGTCCATGCCCAGCGCATGGACGCGATCGATCAAGGGCTTCAGCCCGTGTGGGAATTTCTGCGGATTGACGGTCCAGTCGCCAAGCCCGGCCTTGTCGCTGTTGCGCGCACCGAACCAGCCGTCATCCATTACAAAACGTTCGACGCCGATACTTGCCGCCTTCTCCGCGAGCGCAGTCTGCCCGGCTTCGTTGACATCGAAGCCGGTCGCCTCCCAGGAGTTGTAGAGCACGGGCCGGGCTCGCGGATGCGGTGCCTGCGGCAGGATGCGATTGAGTTCCAGTCGGTGCAGCAGACGCGAAGCTTCGCCCATGCCGCCGGTGGCGACTCCCGCATAGAAGCTGGGTGTCTGCAGACTTGCGCCGGGCGCCAGCTTGTAGCCGAAATCAAACGGATTGAAACCGCCGGTGACGCGTATCTGCTCGGCCTGGTCCTGCTCGATCGCAATCTGCCAGGAGCCGCTCCAGGCCAGGGCGCCAAACCAGACCTGCCCGTGCGTTTCGTCCGCGTCATTACGGCGGATCGCGAACCACGGCTCGTTCTGCATACCGGTACTGCCACGGCGGCTTTCGAGCACGGTCTTGCCCGGCTGCACCGGACGCTCGTAGATGCTGTTCTCCCCCGCCCAGCGGCCGGCCAGGTAGCGCAGTGTGTAATCGTTGCTGCGCGGCAGGATCCACGTGCCCGCATCCGCCTGTTCCACGACAACTGGCGTCGCCGTCTGGTTCTCGATGACCGCGCTGCGTCGCAGGATGCCTGTGCCTGGGTCGATCTCGTACTGCAAGGTGACGACGATCGGGCGCTCGATGTCTTTCAAGACGACGGACAGCACATTGTCATGCACGCTATCCGACACGTAGTGCAGGACCAGGTCACGATTGCCGTCTGGAAACGCTACCTTGAGATCCGGTTCGTAGTAGAGCCCTTCGCCCCAGCCGGTATATTCCTGTGGGATCACGTTGACGACGCCGTCGATTGAATCGCGGCCCGGAGGCACGACGGGCGTCGGCAAAGGGTCGCCCGGTGCCAGCCGCGGGCCCCAATAGATCGACTGCAGCTGCCCCTTTTCGTTGACCCCGAACGCGTAAGTCACCTTGGCTGCATCCAGCCGGAAGACATGGCCCGATACATGGATGTGTGCCGCGCCATCGCTGGCCGCAGCTCGCACATCGTCCATCGCGCCACCTGTGACCAGCAGCAGGATCGCACCAAGCATGGCCATGCAAGGGTGGCCAAACGCTCTTCGAAATTTCATCGGTTAGGAACTCCTCTGGCTCGGCCTGGACGGATCGCGGCCTTGTTGGAGACCAGCTCGACGTCTGTGTAAATTGTCATACAAAATAACGATAAGGCTTTAAAGACTCCTTGCCAAGCTTTTTGGTCCACACCCGTGCACGCATGTTTGACTTGATCAGCTCCAATGATGAAGCGGCTGTTGAAAACACATATCGGGCAATGTTGCAGTGCGACTTGTCTGTTCTTTCTGGATGGTAATATCGTAAAATACGACAATTATAAATCCGGCAGTGAGCGTTCGTTGGTGTGAAAACTCGATGGATGCGATGGCCCCATGCTGTAACGAGGCATTCGATGAATCCTTCAAGAAAGCTCCTGCTGGGCCTGCTGCTCGGCGCGCTGTTCTCCGGCGGCGCGCCCGCAGCTCCAGCCCCCGCCGCGCACAGCCTCACCATCCAGCAGGGCCACTTCGTATTTGACGGCAAACCGTTCCGGATCATCTCAGGCGAAATGCATTACTCGCGGGTTCCGCGCGAGTACTGGCGCGCACGCTTCAAGATGGCCAAGGCGATGGGCCTGAACACCATCACCACCTACGTGTTCTGGAATGCGCACGAGGCGACACCCGGCCATTACGACTTCAGCGGTCAGAACGATGTCGCCGAATTCATCCGCGAGGCAAAGCAGGAAGGCCTGTACGTGATTCTTCGCCCGGGTCCGTATGCCTGCGCCGAGTGGGAGTTCGGCGGCTTCCCCTCGTGGCTGTTGAAGGACCCGGATATTCGCGTGCGCAGCACCGATCCGAAGTTCATGCAGCCGGCGCAGCGCTGGTTGCATCGGCTGGGCCAGGAACTGGCGCCACTGCAGCTCGCTCGGGGCGGCAATATCATCGCCGTGCAGGTGGAGAACGAATACGGCAGTTTCGGGCATGCCGGCGATCCCTATCTGAAGCAGATTCACGACACCCTGGTCGACAGTGGCTTCGACAACTCGCTGCTGTACACCTCCGATAGCGCCGAGCAACCGGGCTCGCTGCCCGGCCTGCTCGAGGTGGTCAACTTCGGCGTCGGCCATGCGCGCGAAAAGTTCGCCAAGCTGCACACATGGCAAGCTGTAGGCCCTTACATGGCCGGCGAATACTGGGTGGGTTGGTTCGATCATTGGGGCGCCCCGCATCACGTGGCGGATGCGACGCAGGTCGCCGAAGAACTGAGCTGGATATTGCAGCAAGGCTACTCGGTCAATTTCTACATGTTCCACGGCGGCACGTCGTTCGGTTGGATGAATGGCGCGAACTGGGACGACAACAGCTACCAGCCGGACGTGACCAGCTACGACTACGACAGCCCGCTGGACGAGAGTGGCCGGCCCACGCCGAAGTACGACGCGTTGCGTAAAGTGATTGCCCAGGCGACCCGCGCCAGCCTGCCGCCGGTTCCGGCAACACCGGCCACCCAGGCAATCAGCGACATCAAACTCGGCGAGTCGGTGTCGCTGTGGGACACACTGCCGACGCCGACCGCATCGCACGAACTCAAGACCATGGAGGCGCTGGGGCAGGCCTACGGCGACATCCTCTATCGCAAGCGGATGGACGCTGCCGCAACTGGTCAGCTGCATATCGATGGTCTGCACGACTACGCGCTGGTCTATATCAACGGCAAGCGGATCGGCACGCTCGACCGCCGACTGAAACAGGACCGGCTCGCGGTGAAGCTGGCCAAGGGCGACACGCTGGATCTTCTGGTACAGAACGACGGGCGCATCAACTTCGGCGAGAAGCTGCTCGCCGAGCGCAAAGGCATCCTCGGCAGCGTCAGCCTGCAGGGCCATGCACTGGCCGACTGGCAGATCTACTCGCTGCCGTTTGCCGACACCGCCGCCCTGCCTTACGCACAGGGCTCCTGCAAGCATGCGCCCTGCTTCTATCGCGGCAGCTTCGACGCGCCGGTTTCGGGCAACGCCGATGCGGATACTTTCCTCGACACCAAAGGACTGGGCAAAGGCTTCGTCTGGCTCAACGGCCGCCCGCTCGGCCGCACCTGGAAAATCGGCCCGCAACGCACCTTGTATGTACCCGGCGCGTGGCTGAAACCCAGCGGCAACCAGCTGGTGGTCATGGACCTGCTGGTGGAAGGCCAGCCGGTGCTGAACACGCTGAAGCAGCCCATGCTGGGTCCCACCGTGAAGGTGCCTTGAGGCCGCCCGATACGACTGATCAACACGTGGCGCTGTCGGCAGGAAACACGATCAGCCGTCGACGCCGTCCCTATTCCGTTTCACCCGTTGTGGAGAAAATCGATGAGCGGTTCCCTAGCAGGTTTGCTGCGTTTTGCAGCTTCATTCGTGTTCGTTTCAACAGTCGCCGCTGGCGCCGTATCGGCCCAGGCTGCGCCGGCCTTGCCGCAAATGGGCTTCAACAACTGGAACTCCACCCACTGCCGCGACGAGTTCAACGAGGCGATGATCCGCGGCATCGCTGACAAGTTCATCAGCCTCGGCCTGAAAGATGCTGGCTACCGCTACGTCAACATCGACGATTGCTGGGCCAACTGGCAGCGCGACAAGGACGGCCATCTGCAGGCCAATCCCAAACGCTTCCCCAGTGGCATCAAGGCGCTGGCCGACTACATCCACCAGCATGGGCTCAAGTTCGGCCTGTACTCGAGCGCCGGCACCTCCACCTGCGAACCGCTGAAGGAAAACCGCGGCTTCCCCGGTGGTCTAGGTCACGAGAAGCAGGACGCCGCGACGTTCGCTTCGTGGGGCGTTGACTATCTGAAATACGACAACTGCAACAACCAGAAAGTCGACGCTCATCAGCGCTACACCGCCATGGCCGAAGCCCTACGCGCGAGCGGCCGGCCGATCTTTTTCAGCATGTGCGAATGGGGCGAGAACAAGCCCTGGTTGTGGGCCGGCAAGGCGCCGGTCGATGCCAGCTCCTGGCGCAGCACCGGCGACATCAACGACAGCTACGCCTCGATGCTGAAAATCTTCAAGGAGAACGTGATGCTCGACCGCTACGCCAGCCTCGGCCACTGGAATGATCCGGACATGCTCGAAGTCGGCAACGGCGGCATGACCGATGTCGAATACCGCAGCCACTTCAGCCTGTGGTCGATCATGGCCGCGCCGCTGCTGATCGGCACCGACCTGCGCACGATCAAGCCGGACGCGCTGCAGATTCTGCTCAACAAGGAGGTCATCGCGATCGATCAGGATCCGCTCGGCGTGCAAGGTCATCAAGTGCGCGATACCGACGGCATCCACGTGATCGTCAAGCCGCTCAAGGACGGCAGCCGCGCCGTGGTGGTGTTCAACGAGACGGATGCGACACATCCCGTCGCCGTCACGGCCGGCGAGCTTGGCCTGAAGGCGGGCAGCCACTACGAGGTGCGGGATCTGTGGGCGCACACGCAGGCGAACGGCGACGGCTCGATCAAGACCGAGCTGCCGGCGCACGCCAGCGTGATGTACCGCATCGGCCGTCGCTGAGCTACCAGGAGTTTCCGGGTACGTCGTGCGAGCTCGTTGCGCATGCTGCAGTTGAAGAACGCAAACCTGGGCGTGCGCATCCTGCCCGGAGCCGGCGGCGGACTCGCCGGCTTCGACTGGCTCGGACGTAGCGAACCCATCGCACTGATGCGCCGCTGCGAGCTGCCGCTGGACACGCCGGAGCGCACGGTCGATCCGAACCGGCTGGCCTGCTATCCATTGCTGCCATGGAGCAACCGGATCGCAGGCGGCGGCTTTCATATGGGCGAACGCTGGATTGCGCTATCGCCCCATCGCGAAGACGAACCGCTGCCGATTCACGGCAGCGGCTGGCAGCGCGCATGGCAGGTGTAGGCGCACGACACACACGAGTTGCGGCGCCAATTCGTGTTCCAGGCGCTCAATCCACCGCGCGATCGCTACGACTGAAGCCGTCAACAGGTGTGAGCCGGGCGTCCAGCGCGATCCGGCATCACGCGATCATGCGCGCGATTTGCCGCCACGACGCCGGATGGTGTTGCGCGAGTCGCTGACCATCTTCAGCATTACCTGCCGCGCCACCAGCGGCTGCTTGCGCTGCACCGCCTCGTAGATCTTCAAGTGCTGCGGCAACGCCACGTTGAAATTCGAGGCATTGTGCGCGGACAGGCGGAAATAGGTTTCCAGCGCGGTTTCGATCACCGAGAACAACGAGGACATCAGCTCGTTGTTGGCGGCATGCAGCAGGCGCTCATGGAAACGCATGTCGGCCTCGGCCCAGCTGTCGAGGTCGGTGGCCGCGGCCATCGCATCGTAGGCTTCCTTCAGCGCGACCAGCTGTGTTGGCGTGCGCCGGCGCGCGGCAGCGGCGGCAGCGGCCGGCTCGACGATCTCGCGCATCTCCACCAGTTTCTCGACGAAGCTCTCGGTCGGCATCGAAGCGCAGCGCCAGCCCAGCACGTCGGCATCGAGCTGGTTCCAATGCGCTGGATCGCGCACGCGGGTGCCGGTCTTTTGCCGCGACTCGATCAGTCCCTTGGCGGAAAGCACCTTGATCGCCTCGCGCAAGGCGGTGCGGCTCACGCTCATCTGCTCGGCCAGCAACTCCTCGCGCGGCAGGTTCTCGCCGGCCTTCAGTTTTCCGCTGACGATCAGTCGTCCCAGCTCATGCACCACCTGTTTGTGCAGATTGCGCACAGCAATGGGTTTCACCATGGCATAAAACTCTCGTATGGATGCGCCGCAACGAAGCCAGGATCATCCCGGCTTGCGAGTGAAATTTTGATTCAGATGGATTTGATGGCGACATCGTCCCGATGCCGCCATCACGCTGTCTCGCCCCATTGCTCGGTCACACTGTCGACGCAGCAAACTGGCCGAACCCGCGTGAGAACCACCATGACCGATATTGCCCCTGTCCGCGACAAGCTGCGCCAGCTTAGCCGCTTCCACCACCAGCTGCAGCAACTGTACCGGCAGTTGCCGTGGGGGCATCGGCTGCTCAAGGGAGCCTCGCAGGCGGCGCAAGCGCTGACCGGCGCCAGCCTCGGCTACGGACTGGGCCTGCTGCTACATTCTCAGCAGGCTTTCTGGGCTGCGCTCACCGCGATCGCGGTGACTCAACAGACCTACGTCGACACGCGCGCCTCCTCGCGCGACCAGGCCATCGGCGCGACGATCGGCGGCCTGCTCGGACTGATCGCGGCCTATCTCGGCCAGGATCGTTACGTCGCTTACGCCATCGCCATCGTGGTGGTGATCGTCACCTGCTGGTGCCTCAACGTCGGCAGCGCCGGCAAGCTCGGCGCCACCACCACGACCATCGTGATGCTGGTGCCGCACAGCGGAGCGTTCTGGTCGGTGGCGTTGACCCGGCTCGGCGAAGTCACCCTGGGCATCGCCTGCGCGTTGGCGGTGACCTGGCTGGCGGCGCGGCTGGAAGCGCGCTGGCTCGGTGATCCGGAACCCGATCACTGACTTTCGTACGACTGCCGGATGAACGCCCGACCGGTGCGGGGAAACTCTGGTGCGACTACTGCGTTCCATCGAAGATCATTCGAAGCGCAGTGAAGCATCCCCATGAACCCACCTGCCCTGACACCGACCGACCTCACCGAGCGGAAACGGCTGGACGACGATATCTGCGTGCACATCTTCACCGCGTCCGCGGCCATGGTCGGCGTATGCCTGACCGTGATCGGGATCATCCGCGTGGTGATCTCGCTGCGCAAATCTGATCTGTTCGCCGACGACCTGCTGGCCATCAACGCCCTGCTCTACCTCGCCTCATGCCTGTTCTCCTACTGGGCGCTGCGGACGCGCAGCGTGGTGCGCAACTATCGGCTCGAACGCACCGCAGACATTATCTTCCTGGTCGCGCTCACGCTCACCGCGATCAATTGCGGCTACGTCACGTGGGCGATTTCGGTGCATTGAGGCCGCAGCTTTTATCCAATTGAACGGTCGCCGGCGCGACGGCATACTCAGCGGAATTTTCGCAAGGAGCGCGTCGCATGCCGTTATGGTTTCTGGAAGAACTCGGCGTGTCGACCGCGGCCGATGCGCGGGCCATTCGGCGCGCCTATGCCATGCGTCTGAAGCAGATCGACCAGGCCACGCAACCCGACGCCTTCATCCGCCTGCGAAGCGCCTACGAACTCGCTCTGACCTGGCGGCAAAACACGCCGCTAAAACCCGATGCGGCAACCGTCGTGGATTCGGACCCCACTACCGGGTACAGCGAGCGAGCTGTCCCGGCATATCCAAGTGCGGATTCGAGCGACAAACCCGCGCCGACGCCAGACGTTGAACCGCGGCGCACGGCTCCCGCTCAGACGATCGCCGCCGAGCAGCTATCGATACCTCCATCGCCCACGCGAACGGTGGAACAAATACCGCTGCCATCGCCGCACGACGAGGCGGCGGCGATCATGCGCCGGATGCAGGAGCGATTGAACCAGGGCGAACCGCCGACAAAAGTACTCGGCGAGGCTATCAAGGCACTGCATCAATGTTCCCTGGCGGCGCAACCAGCCTTCGAGGCAATACTCATCGACGGGCTGGCGCAGCAGCATCTGAGCAACCGGCTCGCGCTGTTCCAGGCGGCGGTCGAGCAACTGCATTGGGAGGAAGTCGGCCGCCTGCGCGGGCTGGGTCAACTCGGCCAGTGGGTGATGGCCACGCTTGGTCAGCAGCACGCATGGCTGACCTTGCCCACGCAGCAGCGCGATGAATATGCGTGGTGGCTGGACAACAGTTATCGCGAGCCACTGACCGAAAGCGCCACTGTGGTGTGGCCCAAGGTCGATCAGCTATTGCGGGTCTACCCGAACTTTCTGCTGCTTTCGAATGAAGCGGCGCACTTCAACCGCTGGAAAGCGGCCTACGCTGCATTGCCGGATGTAGTCAGAAAGCGCGTGGAGATGTTTCAGGACATGCCTTCGCCACGCGCCTTTCGGCGAGCCAATCCGCGCACATCGTTCCCGGCGGCGAAATCCATTCCGATTGGCGCGTTTATCTGGCTGATGGTCATCCTGGCGCAACACATACCGGGAAATAGTCCGCCATCGTCCATGTCGCCGCCAGCCCAGGCTACGACGCCAGCGCCGCCAAGCCCCTTCGACATTCCCTTGGTAGATTCATCCACCACCGATATGCACAAACAATGTCGTCTGCTGTACGACTACGTACATGCCCCAGGTTGGCGACCTCCCGAAAAAGCGCGACGGGCCGAGCTCATCTCGTCGCTCGACCAATGTCAGCTAACCGGCCAATGGCCGGTCGCTTTGGCGAACGACTGGGCCTGGCAAGTCTTGCACTGGGCGAACTGAAACAGGCCTCGCTATTCGCGCAGCCGCGGCACGCCGTGTTCGCTGCGCTCTTCGATGGCGACCGGGCGGGTATCGAGGCGACCAGGACGGTTGTCCGCCGGCAGCGCTTCGGTCGCTTCGCCGCGGGCGAACGCCAGCGCGTTGCGGTAGCAGCGCTGCGCCAGCGCGGCATCGCCCTGATCGGCATACAGGTCGCCCAGCGCCTCCCAGATCGACGCGCTGGGCGCCAAGGCGAGCGCGCGCTGCAGGTACTGCTGCGCCCTGCTCCATAGTTTCAGCCGCACGCACAGACGGCCGAGGGTGAGCAACAGGGCGGCATCGTTCGGATGGGCGTCGAGCCAGCCTTCGACCCGGCGCAGGCGCGCCTCGAGATTGTCGCCATCCAGGGCGCCATAGGTTTCGATGAGGGCCGGTGACCACTCGCGACGCAGCGCCGATTCGACCTCATCCATTGCCGGCAGCATCATGCCGAAACCGGCCGCGCGCCGCGCATAGGCATCGACCACCGTCGCCGCGCGACGTTGCGCCTTCGGCAGTTGCGACCACAGCGTGTTGAGCGCCGCGCCATCCGCTGTCGCCTGCAGGCTGGCGGTCAGCACGCGCGCTTCCAGCGCCGCATACGCGCGGGTGCCGAGCGATGCGCTTTTCTGTAACGGAGCCAGCGCATCGCGCGCACGCCGCGTATCGCCGCTGGCCAGCGCCGCGAGCGCCAGTTCGCGCCAGCCGGCGGGCGTCAGCGTGCCGCCGTCCGCTTCGGGCGCGAGCAGGGTCACGGCTTCGGCGGCCTTGCCGTCGCGTCGCAGCACGCGAGCACGTAGGACACGCGCAGCTTGCGGCGCGGACTGGCCGGCCTGATCAAGCGCCTCATGTGCACGTGCGCTTTCGCCACGCCGCCACGCCGCCTCGGCCGAGGCCAACAGGGCCGGGCCACGCAGATGGTCGAGCCGCGCCGCACGATTCAGATCACGCTCCGCATCGCCATGACGGCCTTCCGCCAGTGCGACCAATCCGTCGCCGAGGCGCTGCCGGCTGACCCGCCGATGGCGTCGCGACAAGGCACCGAACGGCCAGCGGATCAGTTGCCACAAACCGGTGAGCACCGCCCACGCCAGAACCACCAGCACGAAGGCGAACAGCACGGTGGTTTCGACCCGCCAGCCGCGCAGGCGCAGCAGCAGATAACCCGGATCCTCGGCCACCCAGTGCCAGCCGAATGCGGCAAGCGCGGCGATCACCACCAGCAGCAGAAGCCAGCGCCACAACCTCATGGCTTGGCCCCGCCGGTCGCGTTACCGCTGGTGGCAGCCGGTGTTGTGCTGTCGACCGGCTTGAGCGCATGCACGGCGCGCAGGTTGTGCAATTCGGCCAGCGCTGCGCCGAGCTGCACCGGTGCCGTCGGCTTGAGCTGGGTGATCAAGGCGGCTAGCTGCGCACGTGCCTGTTGCACGGCAGCCGCATGCGGATCGAACTGCGCCGCCAGGCTGGCATCGGCGCGCTTGAGCGCGGCCACGGCTGCGTCGTTGTCGTAAGCCTGCGCGGCGGCCTGCGCCTGCGCGAGATCGAGCGCGGCCAGTTCGCGCGCAAAGCGGGCGTCGGCTACGGCGAGCGGCGCGCCGTTATCGCGCTGCACACTGATCACGCCGAGCAAGGCCTGGCGGATCCGCGCCCAGGCGCCGACCGCGATGTGATCTTCCGACTGATCCAATGGTTTCAGCGGCAGGCCGGCGATCGTGTCGCGCAACTGGCTCAGGCTGGCGAGCGCGGCGGCCGGATCGGCCTGCGCACTTTTCTCGAGCGCCTCGCGTTCGGCGCCCAGGCTCTGCCGGAGGTTCGAGAACGCGCTGTCGTTCACCATCGCCAGCGCCTGGTCGGCCTGCGCATAGGCCACCGCCGCGCCGTGCGCGTCATGGAACAGCGCATAGCGTTCGTTGGCCATGCGCAGCAGCGATTCGGTTTCGTCGAGCAGCAGGGCGTCGTGGCCTGACTGGCTTTTCTCAGCCAGCCGCGCCACCGCATCTTCCAGGTTGCGCAGCCGCTCGGACTGGCCGAGCACTTCTTCGCGCAGCGCGCGGTTAACCTGGCTGGCGTCATCCAGCTGGCGGCGCAGCGTCGCGCGTTCGCCGCCGATATCGCCCACGGTGGTTTCAAGCGCACCGACACGCTGCGTCAGGTGATTCGCGGCATCGCCCTGCATCTGCTGCCACTGGCGCCAGCCGACATAACCGCTGGCGCCGAGCGCGAGCAGCGCGATGATCACGGCTGCCGCCACACCGCCGCGACGCGATGAGGGCCGATTCGGCGAGACGGGTTTCGCCGGCCGCATGGGTGCCGGATCGGCCGAAGCGCCCGGTGTCGGGACGGGCTTGCTGGGGAGGTCGTCTTGGCTCATGCGCGCCATGCTACCAGCCTGTGCGCGCGAGCTCAGCAGCCATTCCGTGAAGATGCGGGCTTGATCGCGGCGATCAGGTCGGCCGCACCGGCCGATGCGGCCAGCAGTGTGCGCGTGAAGCCGGCTTCGCGGGCCGCCTGTTCGAGCCGCGCACTGCTGACCACGGCGATGGCGGCGGTCAGGCTTTGCCATGCCGGCGGCGGCAACAATGCACGCAGGTTTTGCAGCGCCTCCGCGCTGGACAGCAGCACGCTGGCACGGATGGGTAGCCTGAGGGCAGCTTCGAAATGGCGCCGATCCAGTCGCGGTGCGACGCGCCGGTAAACGTGGAGCTCGCGCAACTGCGCACCGCGGGCCACCAGTTGTTCGCGCAGCAGGCCGCGGCCGCCGTCGGCACCGATCAGGCTGATCCGCTGGCCATGCAGTAGTTGCAATTCAGGCAGCGCCAGCACGCCCTCGCTGTCCTGCCGCTGCGGCACCCAGGGCTGCGGGATGCCGTGCTGGCGCAGCGCGCGCGCGGTGCCCTGGCCGACCGCGATCACGTTGGCCCGGGTGCGCAAGGGCGCCAGCGCGGCAGCGTAGCGTACGGCCGCGGGACTGCTGAACAACAATAGATCGTCACGCAGTGCATCGCGCAGGGCCCGACGTAACGCGGGATTGATCGGGATGCCCTGCAGCGTGAGGCCCGGCAGCAGGATGGGCACGGCACCTAGTGCGCGCAGCCTACGTGCCAGTGCCTGACCGGTGCCGGCGGGCCGAGTGATGACCACCGTGCAGCCGTGCAGCCGGCCGGCGGATGGGCTTGCTTGATCGGGTCGCTGCGCGCGCATGCATGCAGTGTAACTAGGGATGCTCTGATCTATTCGGTACCGGCGGCGAATGGATCAGAGCATCCCTACCGCTCCGGCTTTACACTCTGCCGTTTCCCATTCGCGGCCATCCGATGAGCTCCTCGCACGACGTCAACCAGCGCGACTTCGGCAACCCGAACTTCGAAGAGCGCGGCCAGGCGCTGGTTGATTTTCTCCGCGACGGCATCCCGCTTGCCCGCAGCATGGACCTGCGACTGGATCGCTACGACGGCGAACGGCTGGTGTTCGCCGCGCCGCTGCCACCCAACGTCAACGACAAGGGCTGCGCGTTCGGCGGCAGCCTGGTCAGCGCGATGACGCTGTGCGGCTGGGGCCTGGTGGAACTGGCACTGCGCGGCCGCGGCGAGGATTGCGACGTGTTCGTAGGCGACTCGCAGGTGCGCTACCTGGCGCCGGTGTGGGAGGATTTCCGTGCCGAGGCGGCGCTGGCCGAAGACGCCGACTGGGCCGCTTTCTTCGCCGACCTGGACAGCCGCGGCAAGGCACGCATCGATATCGCATGCATGGTGCCCGGCAACGAGGGCCAGCCGGCCGCGACCTTGCTGGCGCGTTTCGTCGCCAAGCGGCGCACATAAGGCAGAATGCTGGTCTGAGCGCCTGCTCCAAGTCATCCCCTCCACGGAGAATGCATATGCGTCGCTGGCTGAATCTGTCCCTCCTGCTGCTGACCTTGCTGGCACTTGCCGGCTGCGCCACCAGCCAGCGCAGCGACCTGCTGACCACCACGCTGAATGCCTACGCCAACGCCGTGCGCTGGGGCGACATGGACCATGCCGTTGTATACCTCGATCCGAAGCTGCGGCCAGAGCAGTCGCTCAGCTCGATCGACCGCGAGCGCTACAAGCAGCTACGCGTCAGCGAATACGACGACGGCAATGGGCCGGTGCCGGCGGGCGAGAACGAGGTGCGGCAGGTGGTGAAGATCAGCTTTGTCAACAACCACACGCAAAGCGAGCGCACCATCGTCGACCACCAAACCTGGCATTACGACAAGGCGAGCAAGCACTGGTGGCTGACCAGCGGACTGCCAGACCTCAACCAGGATTGAAGCCTGACGGCCACAAGGCACCGCCCATCCGTGCGGTGCCGTATGAGCGATACCGTATAATCGGCGATCAACTCCAGCGGCTTATCCATCCGCGCGGCTTCGCCACGCCCGGGACTTTCGATGAACGACTTTCTGCAAAAACTGCCCCACTTCGTGGGCAATCATCTGTTCTTGTTCGCCCTGTTCGTGATCATGCTGGCGGGACTGGCCGTGGTGCAGCTCAGCATCATGTTTCGCAAGTACAAGGAAGTAACGCCGGCCGGGCTGACCATGTTGATCAACCGCGAGAGCCCTTTGTTGATCGATCTGTCCGCCTATGCGGATTTCGAGAAAGCGCATGTGCCCGGCGCAAAGCACATGGCGATGAGCCAGTTCGACCCCGAGCACAAGGACCTGGCCAAGGCGCGCGAACTGCCGGTCGTGGTGATGGACAAGGATGGCCGCGGCGCCTCCGACAAGGCCGCGCAGCGCCTGGTCAAAGCCGGCTTCGACAAGGTCTACATTCTCGGCGGCGGCGTGTCGGCCTGGATCCAGGCGCAGTTGCCAGTGGCCAAGGGCAACAAGTAAGCACACGGCATGAAACTCTATCGCCTGCTGACCGGACCGGATGACGCGAGCTTCTGTCATCGCGGCTGGGTTCTGCACGGCCAGCCGACGCTGACTTACGACAGCGATGCCAAGCGCGTGATCTGCGGCCAGGCCATTATCAAGGACGTTGACGGCGACTACGCGCCGGAACTCGACCTTGCCGGCCAGTAAGCGGCCGGCCTTCAGATATTGAGCAAACCGGCCCGCCCGGCCAGGATCTGCGCGAGCACGTCCGGCGCGTATTCGAACGAATCGAAATAAAGCCGCGACTCGGCCAGCCCGGCTTCGACGAACAGCCGGCGGCCGGCATCGATCATTGTCGGCGGACCGCTCATATAGACCTCGTACTCGCCGAGATCGGGCTGATCTTCCAGCACCGCTTCATGCACCAGCCCCATGCGCAGGCCTGCGGCGGCAGCCTCGGCCGGATCGGAGATCACCGCGCGGAACTGCAGGTCGTGCGCCGCCTGCACCCAGCTTTCGGCCAGCGGGCGCAGGTAGAGATCGGCCGCGCTGCGCGCCCCCCAGTACACCCGCATCGGCCGGCGTGTGCCCAGCGCGATGAAGTGCTCGACGATCGCCTTGACCGGCGCGAAGCCGGTGCCGCCGGCCATGAACACCATCGGCCGTTCGGAATCCTCGCGCGGCACGAAGGTGCCGAGCGGGCCCTCGATATGCAAGCGGTCGCCCACCTGCAGGCTGTGATACACCCACGAGGTGAAACCACCGCCGGCGACATGGCGCACGTGCAGTTCGATCATGTCGTCCGCGCGCGGGCCATTGGCGATCGAGAACGGACGTCGCTTGCCGTCTTCGAGCAAGACGTCCAGGTATTGACCGGGCAGCCAGTACAACCTGGGATGCCCTTGGGCCGGATGCAGGCGCACGCCGACCACGTCGGGTGCGAGCTGCACCTTCTCGCGCACCACCACGTCGAGCCGGCGCCGCGCCACATCCTCGACCGAGGCCACTTCGCGCGCCTCGATCAGTAGATCGTTCTCCGGCACCGCCTGGCATAGCAGCACCGCGTGCTGCCCCGGGGCGACCCCGCTGAGCGCGGCCGGCGGGTTACGCGGATAGCTGCACTCGCCCTGCAACAGCGTGGCCTTGCAGCTGCCGCACACGCCCGAGCGGCACGAGTACGGCAACGCGATACCGGCTCGCTGCGCCGCTTCGAGCACCGTCTCGCCGGGTGCCGCCGTGAACTGGCGGCCCGAGTTTCTCAAGGTGACATTGATCAAAAGATGCCCTGGTCCATTCCACGCGCATTGTGGCGGCGATACCAATCGACCGACAATGCGGGCTTACCCGGCAAGAATCAATCGCGAGGCAATGCATGGCGAGCATCTGGAAGCACCCTCCCAACCTCGACCAGCTCAACGCGATGAGCGCGAACACGATGATGGAGACGCTGGGCATCCGCTTCACCGAATTCGGCGACGACTGGCTGCGCGGCACGATGCCGGTGGACCATCGCACCCATCAGCCGTTCGGGCTGCTGCACGGTGGCGCCTCGGTGGTGCTGGCCGAAACGCTGGGCAGCAGTGCGGCGCTGCTGGCGCTCGATCCGTCGCAGGAGCTGGCGGTGGGCCTGGAGATTAATGCCAACCATGTGCGCGGCGTGCGCGCAGGGATCGTCACCGGCACCGCGCGCATGCTGCACCTGGGCCGCTCGACCCAGCTCTGGGAAATCCGCATCGAGAACGAACAGGGCGCGCTGGTATGCGTCTCACGCATCACCATGGCGGTGGTGCCGGCGCGGGTGGTCGCGCCACGATGACTGCGCTTGAGTGGTTCGGCGCTTGAATAATTCTTCACTAGGCACGGATACGCCTTATGCGGATCTCAGTCCTGACCTGATCCTCGACGCGGCCGACGCCTGCGGGCTGTGGCCGGACGGTCGCCTGCTGGCGCTGAACAGCTACGAGAACCGCGTGTGGCAGATCGGGCTGGAAGCCTCCGATACCGGGGCGACCAGCCCGGTGATCGCCAAGTTCTATCGACCCGGCCGCTGGAGCGATGCCGCGATTCTCGAGGAGCACGCCTTCGCACAGGAACTGGCCGAGGCTGAGCTGCCGGTGGTCGCGCCGCTAGCCTTCGATGGCCGCACCTTGCTGCAACATCGCGGTTATCGCTATGCGCTGACGCCGCGTCGTGGCGGCCGCGCGCCCTCGCTGGAATCGGTCGACCAGCTCGAATGGTTGGGCCGGCTGATCGCGCGCATCCATGCGGTCGGTGCGCGCCGGCCGTTCGAGCATCGCGGCCGGCTCGACCGCGCGACCATGATCGCCGCGCCGGTCCAGGCCGTACTTGGGTCGCCGCTATTGCCCGTTTCGCAACGCGATCGCTACCGTCACGCCGCGCAGCGACTGGATCAAGCGATCGAGGCACGGCAGGACGCCATCGGCCCGCTGACCACTCTGCGCCTGCATGGCGACTGCCACCCCGGCAACGTGCTGTGGACCGATCACGGTCCGCACTTCGTCGACCTGGACGACGCCCGCATGGGTCCGGCCGTGCAGGACCTGTGGATGCTGGCGAACGACGAGCGTGCGCTGGCCGCCCTGCTGGACGGCTATACGCAAATGCGCGAATTCGATCACGCGGAACTGGCGCTGATACCGGCCCTGCGCGCCATGCGCCAGCTGCACCACGCCGGCTGGATCGCCAGCCGCTGGCACGATCCCGCCTTCCCTGCCGCCTTTCCGTTTGCCGCCGAACCACGCTGGTGGGAACAGCATGTCGCCGATCTGGATGAGCTGGCGGATAGCCTGGAGTGACCCGGTACGTCAACTTGCGCCCTTGGGCGTCGTATTCGCCTCAGCCAAACAACCGAGGACACGTTCTTCGCGGCCCAGACCGGGGCACACCACTTGCTTCGAAAACGTGTACGATCTCACAGCGGTGCGGACGGCCCACATGTCATCATGCGAGCCGCATTCAGGAGCTTTCGCCGGCGCGGCCGGCCCAGGGGAAGTAACCGCCCGGTCGTCGCTACCCGATCGCGGACTTCGGCTCTTGCACTAAGCAATAAAGGGGATAGGCATGAAGCAGTCGCTTGACGGCATTCGAACGGCTCGCCTGTTGCGGGAGTCTTCGACGTCTCGGACATGCTGCATCCCGCAGACGGGCCTAGCGATGCGATCAGCTCCAGCCACCGGTCGGGAACGCGGCTTCACCCTGCTCGAAGTGCTGATCTCGATCATCCTCCTCGGCATCGGCGTGCTCGGCATGGTCGGCCTGCAGGCATGGGCTTTGCGCTCGAACCAGCAAGCCCGCTACCAGGGCACCGCCGTGCGCCTTGGCCGCGAGCTGGGGGAAATGATGCGCAGCAATCCCGGCATCGCCACGATCAACGGAACCGGCAATCCATATCTGATCAGCACGAGCGCCGGCCCAACGACCGGTGCCACCAACTGTGTAATCGGTGTATGCGCGGCAGGCGTCGATATCGCCAATTGGGATATCCAGGAATGGTATACGCGACTCTATAAAGAACTGCCTGGGGCTCGGGTGGTGGTCTGTTACGACTCCGTTCCATATGACGCCACTTCGGGCCTGCCGGTATGGGCATGCACGCCCGGCACTACCACCCTTACATCGCCCGTAGTCAAGATCGGCTGGACGACGGCGAACACCGCGAACGGCGGCAACGCTCAGCTCGCCACCGTGCCGGGCGTCATTGTGCCGGTCGGCGTGCGGTCCAACTGAACCATAACTTCATAAGGAACGGGAAAGCTGCATGACTCGTCATTTGCCCCTTCCTGCATTACGCCGGCAACGAACCGCTTTCATCGCCGCAACGCCGCCGCATGGATTCACCCTGATCGAACTGATGGTGGCGCTCGCACTAAGCCTGCTGATCGTGTTGGCAGCATGTGCTGCTCTACTCAGCGCGCAACGCGGCTATGCCGGCGTCGATGCTTCGTCGCAGCTGCGCGACAACGCGCGGTTCGCCGTCGAGCTGATTCAGCGGCTTGCCCTGCAGACCGGCTACCAAGACCTCACCTCGAACACCATTACCCGCGAAGAGGTAGTGCTCACCAATCCAAGCGCAAATCCCGACCCTGATGTGATCGGATATAACAATGCCGTGGTGGACACCAGCACGTTCACCACGACACCCTCCTTGTCCAATGGCAGCCGCGGCAGCGCCTGCGGCACTTCCACGGACACCAGCTGCGCCAATGGCAGCGACGTGCTGGTACTGCGCTTTTACGGTATCAACGAGCTGACTCCCGGCGCCGCAACCGGCGATGGCTCGGTGATTGACTGCACTGGCAACAAGGTCCCACCGCTTCTCAACAACAACATCGCCAATCGTGGCTACAGCATATTTTATGTTGATGTCAGTACGGGCGAACCGACGCTCATGTGCGCAACCAATACCACCGGGGGCTGGACGAAGCAGCCGCTGGTCGCCGGCGTGGAGAGTTTCCAGGTGCTATATGGCGTGGACAATGTGACCGCCGGCTCGCCGGGCATCGTAAACACGCCCGCCACCGGCACGCCCACCCAGTGGCTGCGTGCCGACCAGATCGGCAACAACAATGCGGCCTGGCGCCGGGTGCGCCGCATCCGCATCGGCCTGTTGTTGCGCGGCCCGGCCAATTCGGCAGTGGACCCCGCATCGACCGCGGCCACCTACTACCCGCTCGGCTACGGAAGCACCGCGAATAACGGCTCCATCGGCATGGGCGACGCCACGAATGATCCCGGTACTGCGCTGGTCGTCGCCACCGCCGATGGCCGCATTCGCCGCACCATGTCCTTCACCGTCTATCTGCGTAATCCTCTCAATGTCAATTGACCACGCCCACTCCTTGCCGAGACATCTCGCGCCATCGCGCGAGCGCGGCATGTCGTTGATCGTAGTGTTGCTCATCCTGATCGTAGTGGCCGTGCTTGGACTGGGCGCGGCACAGATGGCCATGCTCGGCGAAAAATCCACCCGCTACGATCGCGACCGCCAGGTAGCCTTCGAGGCCGCCGAAGCCGCCCTGGTCGATGCACAGTTCGACATCACCGGGCCCAACTCGTCGTCCAAAAGCCGCGTTGCCCAATTCCCAGGATATTCGGGCCAGACCCCGGCCAACCTCACCCCTTTCGTGATCGGTTGCGGAACGACTACGGGAGTGAACGGCACTCAGGGCATGTGCCTGCCCAACACCAGCGGTACGCCCTTGGCGTACACCGTGGACTTCACTATCACACCGACGCATAGCGTGCCATTCGGTGGCTTCACGGATCGCGTATTCGCATCCGGCAACACGGGTATCCAACCCTATGCACCGCCGCGTTACATCATCGAAATCCTCCCCGATCCACACGCGTTGTCCAGCCTGAATGCGCCGAATAACACGCAGCAGTGGATTTACCGGATCACCGCGATCGGTTTCGGCCCCACTTCGGATACGCAGGTCGTGCTGCAGATGGTTTACAGGAAACCGGGATGAACATACCTACCGATTCGCGCAGCCATTTTTCATTTCGCCTGCCTTCATTTCGCTTGGGCTGGCTGCCATGGCTGGCCATCACACTGGTCTTGTTGCTCAGCGGCACCAGCATCGCCATCAGCGATAGCACATCGGCTACCGTGCCACCGGTGACGCTCGCCTCGGCACCGCTCTACGCGGCCGGCGTCCGCGCCAAGCCGACCCTGACGCTGGCGCTGTCGGTGGAATTTCCCACGGTAGGTGCGCAGTACACCGGCACCAACGACTATGCCCCGGGCACTGCCTATCTCGGCTATTTCAACCCGGACCTCTGCTACATCTATACGGCAACCACGCAGCAATTCGACGTAACCTCGGCGGCCGTGGCACATGTCTGCGGCGGCAGTTCGGGCAATACCAGCTTCAGTGGCAACTTCCTGAACTGGGCGACCAGCTCGGCGATCGACATTCTGCGCTACGGACTCACCGGCGGCGACCGAATCGTGGACACCGCTACGGCAACGACTCTGCAGCGCGCTGTGCTGTCCAGCAGCCCGAGTTTCTACAACTCCGTCAACTTCCCGATGAAGACCATCAGCCTGGCGACGGCTGCCGGCGCGGTACCGCAAAGCCTGCTGCGGACCCAGACTGTGAGCGGCAGCACGAGCACGAGCTTCACTGCCATTACGGGCCCGCTCTACATCAGTAACTGTCTGAACTTCGTCTCCTTCGGTGCAAGCCCTAACAGCGCCGGAAGCTGCGGCGCACCAGGTGCCAACGGCGCCCTCGGCCTGCAAAGCTCAATCTCTACCGCCACTTCCCTTCCCAGCGGCGCGGTCAACTGCGCCAGCGAAAACGGAAACTGCACCATCCCCGACGGCGTCGGTCTGGTGAAGGTCTATTTCGGTGGCAGTACATTATTCGGCGCGCGCTACAACACACGCATCGTCAACAGCAGCATCCCCTGCAATACCGCGACTTTCAACACTCCAGCCAGCACGAACAGAAGCTGTTACTACGCTCCCTACACGCCCGCTTCGGGCACCACAGCAGACATCAGCAACACCGATAACGTCAACTTCTATACTCGCGTGGGCGTATGCGCCAGCATGACCGGCGCGACTGCGGATATCCGCATGGTCAACGGCGTCGCACGCCCGTTCTGCACGCGCTACCCGAATGGCACCTACAAGCCCACCGGCGATCTGCAGGCCTATAGCGACCGGGTCCGCGTCGCCGCGTTCGGCTACCTGATCGACAACAACGTCAATCGCTACGGTGGTGTATTGCGCGCGCCGATGAAGTACGTCGGGCCCACCGCGTATGACAGCGATTTCAACCTTGTGTCCGGCGGCAACTCGCAATCGGAATGGGATGCGAACAGCGGCGTGTTCGCAGCCAATCCGTTGAGCGAGACGACCGTCATTTCGCCGCGCACGACCGCCACCAGCGGCGTGGTCAACTATCTCAACCAGTTCGGGCGTACCGGCACGCCGGGCACCTACAAGACCGACGATCCGGTCAACGAGCTGTATTACGAAGCACTACGCTATGTGCAGGGACTGTCGCCGACCGCGCAGGCGACGAGCGGCATGACCGATACCATGAAGGATGGCTTTCCGGTCTACAACACGCTCGGCACCCCGACTTCGAGCTCGCACTCCGCACTGACCACGAACCTGCCGACGGCCCCCACCTTTTACGATCCGCAGCCCCCGGTCAACGGCCTGAACAATACAGTGGCCAATAGCTACAGCTGCCTGAACAACAATATCCTCACCATCGGCGACATCCACACTCACTCCGACAAGTCGCTGCCTGGCTATGTCACTGGCCCGAGCGCTGGCGATTTCGATGTCACTCCCGTTCCAGCCAGCAACATGCCGGACTTCAGCTTCTGGACGAAGGTCGCCGGCGGGTTCGAATCGAACACCGGGGTGAATTACATCGACGGCAACTGGGTCGCACAAAGCACGCCCAGCACGACCACCGCGATAGGTTCCAATACGGTCCCGGAAACCGGGTTGCAGAATCTGGATACGATGACCTTCGGCGACAACAACAATTACTACCTAGTGGGCGCGGCGTATTGGGCCAATACCCACGACATACGCGGCCTACCCTATACCGGCACCAATACGAACAAGCAGATGGCCTGGGCCGACTCGACGGCCAACCAGCGCCCCGGCATGCGCGTAAGCACGTACTTTATCGACGTCAACGAGACCAATGACTCGGTGCCGCTCAGCCATCGCATGGCGGGCAACCAGTTCTACCTTGCCTCCAAGTACGGTGGCTTCAACCCCAACAACAGCATCGGGGGCAGTCCGTTCCTGGCGGCAGACGGCACAGCAGCCACACTCTGGGAACGAGGCGCTTCGGGTGATCCCTCGAACTACTTCCTGGCCAGCGATGCCGCGACGGTATTGAATTCAATCGACCAGATTTTCGCGGCGGTGACTTCCGATACCGCCAGCATCGCCGGTACTTCGACCACTAGCACCACGGTGACCAGCACCAACGGCGGCAGCGAGGCCTTTCGCTCTACCTTCTCGCCCACCGACTGGACCGGCGACGTCTATCCGCTGCTGATCTCCACTGACGCCAGCGGCAATATCTCGCTGACGGAGAGCAAGACCGCACCGGGCTGGGAAGCCAAGACGCAATTCCTGCACTCCGATACGACCAACTGGACGAACCGCAACCTCGTGGTGGGTTCGGACACCACCACCGACGGCACCTCGGCCATTGCCTTCAAGACCTTCAGCACGCTCACCAGCAGCCAGCAATCGCAGATAGTCAACAGCGGCACGGTAGCGGGCCAGGTGCTGGTGGATTACCTCCGCGGCGACCACAGCAACGAAGCGCCTGCTTCGGCCGGCCTGCGCTCGCGCAGTACCGCGCTGGGCGACATCGTCAATTCCGGCGTCGTCTACGAAGGTGCGCCGAGCACCGCGATCACCGACACCAGCTATCTGACCGCTATTGGCAGTACCGGCAAAGATTTCTACGACACCTACAAGACGCGCACCACGGCAGTCTACGTCGGCGCCAATGACGGCATGCTGCATGCGTTCAATGCGACCAACGGCAATGAACTGTTCGGCTATATCCCCAGTTTCGTGGTGCCCAAGCTCAACGCGCTCACCTCTACTAGCTATGTACACCAGAGCTACGTCGATGCCACACCGGCGGTGAGCGAAGCCCAGGTCGGCTCCAACTGGGCGACCGTGCTGGTATCCGGCGCGGGCGGCGGTGGCCAGGGCGTGTTCGCGCTCGACGTCACCGACCCGGCTGCGTTCGATAAGACCAAGGTGATCTGGGAGTTCACCGACAAGAACGACAGCGACATGGGCAATGTGATCGGCACGCCCGGCATCTTCAAGTTCCAGACCAATGCCGGCAGTTCGGCCACCCCGACCTACAACTGGTATGCGGTGGTAGCCAGTGGCGTGGACAACTATGCCAGCGACGGCCATGTCAGCTCGACCGGCAACCCTGCGATCTTCATCCTGGACCTGTCCAAGCCAGCCGGTACCGCCTGGGCACTGGGCACCAACTATTTCAAGATCTCGCTACCGCAAGCCAGCACCGCCCAGGCAATGGGCGTGGCCAACTTCTCGGTCTACGCGCCGGGCGGCGTGGTCTCGCGCATTTATGCGGGCGACCTGCAGGGCAACTTGTGGGCGCTGAACTTCGCCAGCACCGGCGCCGCCAATTGGGACTTCGCCCATGTCAATGCCAATACGAGCGGCACGCCGCTGTTCATCGCCAAATACGGCAGCGGTAGTGGCACGACCTTGCAGCCGATCACCGACGCACCGGAAATCACTGGCTATGGCGGCAATCTGATCTTGCTGTTCGGCACCGGCAAATACATCGAATCCACCGACAACAGTGCGCCATATCTCACCCAGTCGGCTTATGCAGTGCTCGATCCGGTTTCCTCCACGCCATCGCTGACACGCACCTCGCTGAGTCCCCTAACCGCTTCCAGCGGGGCGATCAGCGGAGGAAGCTTTGCCTGGGGTGTGCCGGCTGACTCCACCAACAGCGTCTATGCGGGCTGGTATCTCGACGTACCCAACTCGTCGACCAGCGGCGAACGGTTCATCAGCGGCTTCGCGATCTACTCTGGCACGGTGTTCGCTAATTCGATCATCCCGGCTGCAGGCGGCTGTTCTGGTGGCACCAGCAACTCCTATGTGTTCAACCTGTTCGGCGGCAACGGTAGCTTTGTCGGCTCGACCGTCGGCCTGCTTGGACCGCCAGTCCTGGTCTTCGTCGGCACACCGACGACGGGCACCAATCCCAACACCGGCCAACCGAACCAGACTATTACCGTCGGACTCATCAACTCCGGTTCGACCGGCGTGAGCGTGGGCTCCAAGACCACGGTGACGCAGGAAATCGGGGTTCGCAGCTGGCGCCAGATCTTCTCCTATCGAGCCATCTCCGGACATTGAGCATGCCTATCCAGAAACAGCCCAATGCGATGCGATTCGTGGCCATCGATATCGGTGAGTCGCAAACCGGTTGCGAAACCAGGCATACGCAGATGAAGGGCTTCACCTTGATCGAGCTACTGATCGTGGTGGCGATCGTCGCGATACTGGCCGCCATCGCCTATCCGTCCTACAAGAATTACGTGCTCAAGGGAAAGCGGGCAGAGGGGCGAGGAGCACTGGTCAATCTGCTGCAGCAGGAAGAGGCGTTTATCACGCAGAACGGCACATATCGCACTTTTAGTTCCGGCGACACCACGCAGACTGCATTTCGAGTGTTTTCGAGTGACAATTCAGATACGACTACAGCGGCCTATACACTAGGCGCCAGAACTTGTGATGGCACGACGAATACGGCACCGAATAATTGCGTACAGGTCTTTACAGCACCTAATAACATCGTTGATCCATCTATAAGCGAACTCAACATCACAAGTGCTGGCCTGAAAAGCTGCGTGGAATCGGATTCGACCGTATGTTGGCCGTGACTTATAAGTTCATCGTTCGCATGACGTCTTCGATGCCAAGTCATCGAAGCAAAGCGCGATGCACTCGCGGCTTCACCCTCATCGAATTGATGACCGTGATCTCGATCATCGCGATCTTGATGCTGCTGGCTGCCCCCAGCTTCGTCACGTTCAAGAAGAACAGCGAGCTGACCTCGACGATCAACAACCTCGCATCCTCGTTCAATGCAGCTCGCACTGAAGCGTTGCGCAGCGGCAAAGTCACAACGATTGTTCCCCAGAGTAGTGGCTGGGCGGGTGGCTGGACCGCATCTAGGTCCGACGGCACGGTCATCGATCAGGAATACGTTACTGCTCCGACCGCCGGGATCTCGCCCGATCTCACATTCGTAACGCCAACAAGCACCACGATTGGCGTCCTACCGACTGCAGGCGTCCAGTTCAGCGGCGATGGTTATCCGCAGAGTGTCGGCACCAGTGCGTCGTTGAGCGGCGCCCTGCAATTGAACAACCAGATCCGGCAACGCCAGATGCAACTCGCCCCGACTGGGCAGGTAAAGGTGTGCGATCCGGCTGCGACCAGCGGAACCAGCGGCGCCTGCAACTGACCGCACCGAAATCGTCGTAGTGACCTAATCGCCTCGGTTATGCTTCGCGTTTTGGCGATTCCGCATGCGCGTTGTTTTATTCCGTCTGATCGGAATCCTTGAAATTGCCGGCGGCCTGTATGGCGTCGCTACGATGTTGCACCGGCTGTTGGCGATGGGTTCGACGCAGGACAGCTTGTTCGCGTTGATCGGGCTGTTGCTGTTCGGCTTCGTGTTGGCTGCCGGCATCTCCCTGCTGGAGGGCAACGAGCGCGGCGTCGCTTGGTCGCGCTGGGCGCAACTGCTGCAGTTGCCGTTGATCGCCACGCCGGCTTTCAGCTATGCGCTGCACTGTGGCGCCTATCTCAACATCTACAGCACGCTGCATCTGGCGCGCCCGTGGCTGGACGGGCATTTTGGCAGCCAGGGCTTCGTGCTGGCGCTGGCCGGCCCCTCGACAACGCGACTCGGCATCAACCTGGTCGCCTTGCTGTCCTGGCTGGCGCTGCGGCTGCGCTAGATTTTCGCTGCCGATTCGGCTTGACGATCTCGACGATCTGCCCCGCAACAAGGCTTTGATCCAGGATCGATCCGCGCCGCAAGCTATCATGCGCGCATGAATACGCTCTCGACGACCGCTGCAGCCCTGCCGGTGATCCGCCTGAAATCCGATCGATCGCCCGGCCATCCTTGGGTATGGTCTGCGCAGGTCTACAAGCCCGAAGCGCGGCTGCCGCCCGGCAGCGTGGTCGATGTGCAGGATAGCAAGGGCCGTTTTGTCGGCTGCGGCTTCTGGAACGGCCATGCGCGCATCGCGCTGCGCCTGCTCACCAATAAGGTAGATGAAGCGATCGATGCGGCCTGGATCGCGCGCCGTATCGACCGCGCCGTGCAACTGCGCCGCGAGCTACTGCAGTTGGATCGCGTCAGCGATGCCTGGCGCGTGGTACATAGCGAGGGCGACGGTCTATCCGGGCTGGTCGTCGATCGCTACGCCGACATCCTCGTGGTCGAATATTTTGCCGCAGGCATGTGGAAGTTCCGCGAGGCGATTCATGATGCGCTGCTCATGCACTTCCCCGATGCCCGGCTGTACTGGTTCGCCGAGAGCCATGTGCAGAAGCAGGAATCCTTCGATTGCCGCAGCGCCGAGGTGCCGACGGCGGTCGAAGTGCACGAACACGGCCTGCGCTTCCAAGCCGCACCCGGTTCGGGCCACAAGACCGGTTTCTTCGCCGACCAGCGCGACAACCGCAAACGTTTCGCGGAACTGGCGCGTGGCCGCCGTGTGCTCGATCTATGCTGCAACGCGGGCGGCTTCGCCGTGCATGCCATGGCGGCCGGTGCGCACGCGGCGACCGGCGTGGACATGGATGCCGGTATCCTGGAAATCGCCCGCGCCAACGCCGCGGCCAACCATGTCACCGCGACGTTCGAGCAGGCCGACATCTTCGACTGGCTGCGCGGCGCCGTCGCGCGCGGCGAAAAGTACGACGCAGTGATTCTCGATCCGGCCAAGCTCACCCGCGACCGCAACAAAGTATTCGACGCGCTGAAGAAATATTTCGCGATGAATCGCCTGGCGCTGGACGTGATCCCGCCCGGCGGCCTGCTGCTGACCTGCTCGTGCACGGGCCTGGTCGGCGAGGCGGAATTCCTGGAGATGCTGCGTCGGGTCGCGTTGAACGCCGGCCGCGAGATCCAGATCCTCGAGGTGCGCGGTGCCGGCACCGATCACCCGGTGCGCGCCGACGTGCCGGAAAGCCGTTATCTCAAGGCGGTGTTCTGCCGCGTGGACTGAAAGTCAGCGCACGCGCCGGTTGACCATCATGCTGATGCCGACGATCACCAGGATCAGCGGCCACCAGATGCGCAGCAGCGGAATCAGGTCGATATTGAACAGGCCGAGGTTGCGCAGCAGCAGCAACAGGCCGATCGCGACCAGCACGATGCCAGAGGTACTGAACTTCATCGCATCCTCGCCAAGGTGGCCGCAAAGCCGTAGAAGTTCGATGATCGCATGTCGGGCTGAACGATGGGCCGCCCGCCAGGCCGAGTGCCAAGCGAATAGCCGCTGACCCGTGCACCTCGTTTTGACTCGCGATAAGCACACTGTGCCCATGTCATCGCGTCATCCATCGCCGCCGATCGATCCCGTACTGCGCGAAGAAGTGCGCGCGCAGGGTCTAGTCTATGTCAGCGACGAGCAACCCGGCATCGAGCGGCGCCGACGCGGCAAGGGCTTCAGCTATTACGACCACACCGGTGTCGGCGTGAACGACGCCAAGGTGATTGCACGCATCCGCGCGCTGGCGATTCCGCCCGCCTATGTCGACGTGTGGATCTGCAGTAACGCCCGCGGCCATTTGCAGGCCACCGGCCGCGACGATCGGCGCCGCAAGCAGTATCGCTATCACGCGCTGTGGCGCGAACTGCGCGACCACGGCAAATTCGATCGCCTACTCGAGTTCGGCAAGGCGCTGCCGCGGCTGCGCCGACATGTGCGCAACGATCTCGCCCTGCCCGGCCTGCCGCGCAACAAGGTGCTGGCGCTGATCGTGCGCCTGCTCGACGAGACGCTGATCCGCATCGGCAATGACCGCTATGCGCGCGACAACCACAGCTTCGGCCTGACCACCTTGCGCTCGCGCCATGTCCGCGCCGAACGCGGCCGGCTGCGTTTCGAGTTCCGCGGCAAGAGTGGCCAGCAGCGCGAAGTGGAACTGGACGACCGCCGGTTGACCAAGATCATACGTCGCGTGCAGCAGTTGCCGGGCCAGCGGCTGTTCCAGTACCTCGACGACGACGGTCAGCGCCAGCCGGTCGATTCGGGCATGGTCAACGATTACCTGCGCGAGGCCAGCAGCGGCGATTTCACGGCGAAGGATTTCCGCACCTGGGGTGGCACCGTGCTGGCAGCCAGCGTGCTGGCGCGCACGCCGTTGCCGGAACGCGGTGGCGAACGCGCACGGCGTTCGGCGATCGCCGACGCCGTGAAGGAAGTGGCCGCCGTGCTCGGCAACACGCCGGCGGTGTGCCGTGCCTCGTACATCCATCCACTGCTGTTCGAAGGCTGGCTGGATGGGGGCCTGCAACGGCTAATCCCTCAAGCCACCGCGTCCCACCCGCGCCAGCTCGAGCTGCTCACGCTGCGTTTCCTGCGGCAGCGACTGCGTGGATCACGTAAAATCACTTAGCCGTCTGGACGTCCATCTCCGATAAGACAGTCGCGACGCGCAAGAACGTCTAGGACGACTTCCGCAACGTCACCAGAATGCGTTGCCCCGCCCGACCATCAGCAGGCAAGCCAAGCCGATGCTGTTCCTGTTGGATCGCTTCGCGGGTCTTGTCGCCGATCATGCCGTCCGGCTCGCCGATATCGTGGCCACGCGCGATCAGCAAACGCTGCAGTTCACGGCGTTCGGCGCGCGAGGTACCGGGGTCGTCCGTCGGCCAGTGCGCCTGCAATCCCGGCAAGCCACGCAAGCGGTCGGACAACAATTCGATCGCCAGCGTGTAGCTGATCGATGCGTTATAGGCGAACACCGCATCGAAATTGCGCAGCACCAGGAAGGCCGGACCCGACGCACCGGCAGGCAACAGCAAGCCGGCGGGGACGGCGCTGTCGTCCACCGGCGTGCCATCGATCCGGCGCACGCCGTGGGCGCGCCAGTACGACAGCGGCTGCTTGGCCTCGCGGCCGCTGATCGCGCTGTCGAAATGCTCCGGCAACTTCACCTCATAGCCCCACGGCAGGCCGGGCTGCCAGTGCGCGAGCTGCAGATAGTGCGCGGTGGAGGCCAGCGCGTCGGGCACGCTGCCGATCAGGTCGCGCCGGCCATCGCCATCGAAATCGACCGCCACCCGCTCGAAGGTCGAGGGCATGAACTGGGTGTGCCCGAATGCGCCGGCCCACGAACCGTTGAACTGCTCGGGCTTGATGTCGCCGCTCTGCAGGATGCGCAGGGTGGCGTAGAACTCGCCGCGAAAATACGCCTGCCGCCGGCCTGCGCAGGAAAGCGTGGCCAGCGAGGTGACCAGCGGCCGCTTGCCGAACTGCTGGCCGTAGTTGCTCTCCACGCCCCACACCGCAACCACCGTGGCTGGGTCGACACCGTAACGCTGCCGGACCCGGTCCAGTACTTCGCCCCATTGCGCGAGCCGCGCCTTGCCGTCGTCGACGCGCTCCTGGTCGACCAGGCCGGAGAGATAGTCCCAGATCGGCGTGGTGAATTCCGGCTGATGGTCCAGCGCGGCCAGCACACTGGGATCCGGCGCCAGATCGCGGATGTAGTGCTCGAAGGTCGCCGCGCTCACACCTTGTTTCGCGGCAATCGGTGCCAGCCCGACCAGGCAGCGCCGGAACGCGGCCTGATCGATGCTGGCTGGCGCCACCGTGGTCTCCTGGGCCTGCGCCATCAACGAAGCGACCAGCAAGCCGAGCGCGACCATCGGCGCAACGAACAGGTTATGGCAGATACGCGACATCGGAACCTCTTCTTGGGATTGATCGGATCGCTCAGACGGACGCCGGGCGCAGACCGCGCGCAAGTCGCAAGTGTACGTCGACATGCCATGCGCCCATGGTGAAGCATGAACCGAATGGCCTAGCCGCTTTATGTTGCAATTGTTGCATCGCCACACGCATTATTGTGCGGTAGCCGACAGGGGTGGCGGCTGCGACATTCGCACTAGAGCTTTGTTGGGTGGTTGCGTGCCTGGGTATTTCCGCGCGACCCATGCAAGGCGCTCGTATGCCCGCGCCCATTCGGCGAGTGCGACCCAGGGTTTACTGCCGTGTTTCGAGGAGCTTTATCCATGTCCGTAGCCATGCCTTGTCTGCCACGCCGCGCGTTGCTTGCCGCGCAGATTGCCGCCGTGCTCCTGTTCGGCAGCGCCCATTGCGATGTACACGCGCAGGACGCCACCGCGGCGCCCGCCAAGCCCGCGCAGCCGGCCAAGGCCACCGTACTGGAAACGATCACGGTGACCGCGGAAAAGCGCAGCGAGAATCTGCAGACCGTGCCGATCGCGATCACCGTGATCACGCCGGAAAAGCTGCAGGCGTTTGGCGATGCGGGTGATACGGTGCTGGCACTGGCCGCGCGCGCGCCCAGCGTGTACGCCGAGACCTCGTACGGCCGCGAATTTCCACGCTTCTACATTCGCGGCCTGGGCAACAGCGACTTTGATTTGAATGCCTCGCAACCGGTGTCGATGGTGTACGACGATATCGTGCAGGAGAACCCGATTCTGAAAGGCTTCCCGCTGTTCGACCTGAGCCAGGTGGAAGTGCTGCGCGGCCCACAGGGCACCTTGTTCGGGCGCAACTCGCCGGCCGGCGTGATCAAGTTCGACTCGGTCAAGCCGAGCCAGGACACGAGCGGCTATGCCAGCGTGTCCTACGGTTCCAAGGGCACGGCCAATGTCGAGGCTGCGCTGGGCGGCTCGCTCGGCGGCAACTGGTCCGGCCGCATTTCCGTGCTCGGCCAGCATCGCGACAACTGGATCAACAACGACTATAACGACCGCAAGGATGCGCTGGGCGCGTACAACGATCGTGCGATCCGGCTGCAAGCGCTGTATCAGGCCAGCGACAATTTCAGCGCGGAGATCAACACCCACGCGCGCAAGTTGCAAGGCACCGCAAACGTCAACTACGCCAATGGGATCGAGCAGGGCGGCGATGCGCTGGTGCCCGGGGTGAGCGGCAACGTGGTGACGCAGAACGGCCGCAACGAACAGAACCTGTTCACCTGGGGCAGCAACCTGCACCTGAACTGGAACTTCAACAATGTCAGCCTCACCTCGATCACCGGCTTCGAGCATGCCAATACCTATAGCCTGGGTGACGTCGACGGCGGCTATGCGCCGTACAACGGCACGCCGGTTAATCCCGCCGGCAGCGGCTCGGCGGTGCCGTTCGATGTGGAAAGCGCCGACGGCGCCGGGCTCAAACAGCTCACCCAGGAAATCCGCCTGGCCTCGCGCAACTGGGATACGTTCAACTGGCAGGCGGGCGCGTATTACTTCTACGAAAACCTGAATATCCACGACTTCGGCTACGACCCCACCGGCAACACCCTGGCCAGCCTGGCCACGCAGCACCAGGTGAGCAACTCGTATGCGCTGTTCGCCTCGGCCGAGTATAAGGTCGCCGACGACTTCACCTTGCGCGCCGGCACGCGCTGGTCACACGACAAGAAAAAGTACGACACCGAGTGGGTCTACAACACCGACCCGACCGCGCCGATCGGCGTGCCGCTCACCGCCAACCCCGACTACTCGCACTGGACCGGCGACCTCACCGGCACCTGGGCCTGGACCAAGGACGTGAACCTCTATGCGAAAGTCTCAAGCGGCTACCGCGCGCCCAGCCTGCAAGGTCGCTCGTATGTGCTGACCCAGGCAAAGGCCGAAACCATCGTCTCAGAAGAAATCGGCATCAAGACCCTGGCGCTGGATGGCAAGCTGCGTTTCAACGCCGACATCTATAAATACATCATGCACAACCAGCAGCTCACCGCGGTCGGCGGCGACTCCAACCTGACCCAGCTGCTCAACGCGAAAAAGACCGACGGCCACGGTGCCGAATTCGACGCCGAAGCCTATGTCACGCCGCACTTCATCCTCACCGCCGGCGGCAGCTACAACTTCACCAAGCTGCGCGACCCCAACCTGTCCGTCGCGGCCTGTGGCGGCGGCACCGTATGCACCATCCTCGATCCGCTCAATGCCGAGGGCAATGCAGACATCAACGGCAACACCCTGCCCAACGCGCCGAAATGGATCGGCACCCTCACCGCACGCTATGGCATCCCCTACGGCGACAGCGGCGAGTTCTTCGCCTATACCGACTGGAACTATCGCAGCAAGGTGGACTTCTTCCTCTACAACTCCGCCGAGTTCAATAGCAAGCCGCTGCTGACCGGTGGCCTGCGCATGGGCTACAACTGGGATTTCGGCAAGCGCGAGATCGCCCTGTACGGCCGCAATATCACCAACAAGCGATCGATCAGCGGCGCCATCGACTTCGACAACCGCACGGCGTTTATCAGTGATCCGCGCATTATCGGGGTGGAGTTTCGCGCGGATTTGTAGGCCGCGCCTGCAGATAGTTGGATCGAGAACTTTCACTCTCCTGCGGCGCTCGAAAGTCCGCCGCAGGAGAGCAGGTCGCCAAGCGCTACTCGAAAAACACCGCCAAACACGCGGCCTCATAAGTCGATGCGCCTCGCGTAAACTTGAGCCTCGACTCGCAACGGAATAAATCATGCCCCTCAGCGATCTGCTGTTGATCGCACTCGTCATCGCCGTACTGGCGATGCTCGTCCTGCAACTCGTTATCTTGCTGCGCGGGCGCGGCGACGCCGGCGTGGCCGCGCGGCTGGACGCGCTGATCGACGACAACCGCCGCCTACGCGAGGCGCTGGCGCAGGAACAGCGCGCTGGCCGCGGCGAGCAGGCGCAATCGCTGGAACAGTTCCGCGGCCAGCTGCAGGAACAGCTCGGCGCCACCGGCCGCCAACAGCACGAGCGCATCGATGCCTTCGCGCTGCGGCTCGATCTGCTCACCGAACGCACTGATGCCGGCCTGCAAGCACTGGCGCAGCGCCTGGCCGAGGATGCACGCAAGAGCCGCGAGGAGTCCACGCAGACCCTGGGCCGTTTCGGCGAACTGCTGCAGCAGCGCCTCGCCGCGCTCACCGCGGACAACGAGAAGCGGCTTGGCGAAGTGCGCGCCACCCTGGAAAGCAAGCTCGGCGCCATCCAGCAGGACAACGCGACAAAGCTGGAACAGATGCGCGCCACCGTCGACGAGAAATTGCATGCCACGCTGGAAACCCGGCTCGGCCAGTCCTTCAGCCTGGTGTCGGAGCGGCTGGAAGCGGTGCAGCGCGGCCTCGGCGAAATGCAGAGCCTCGCCACCGGCGTCGGCGACCTGAAGCGCGTGCTGAGCAACGTGAAATCACGCGGCATCCTCGGCGAAGTGCAGTTGGGTGCATTGCTCGAACAATTGCTCACCAGCGAGCAGTACGCCGCCAACGTGATCACCGTGCCGGGTAGCAACGACCGCGTCGAATTCGCGATCCGTATGCCCGGCCAGGAAGACGGCGAACACGTTTACCTGCCGATCGACGCGAAGTTTCCGGTCGAGGACTACCAGCGCCTGCTCGACGCACAGGATCTCGCCGACGTCGATGCCGCCACCGCGGCCGGTCGTGCGCTGGAATCGCGCGTGCGCGAGGAGGCCAAGCGCATCCGCAGCAAATACGTGGCGCCGCCGCATACCACCGACTTCGCCGTACTGTTCCTGCCCACCGAAGGCCTGTACGCCGAAGTGATCCGCCGGCCGGGCCTGTTCGAAAGCCTGCAGCGCGACCATCGCGTCACCGTGGCCGGACCGACCACGTTGAGCGCTCTGCTCAACAGCCTGCAGATGGGCTTCCGCACGCTGGCGATCGCCAAGCGCAGCAGCGAGGTGTGGAAAATTCTTGGCGCGGTGAAGAGCGAGTTCGGCAAGTTCGGCGACGTGCTGGACAAGGTGAAGAAGAAACTCGACGAAGCCGGTAGGCACATCGACGCCACCGGCGTACGCACGCGCGCGATCGAGCGCCAGCTGCGCGGCGTGGAAAGCCAGCCCGGCACGGAAACGCCGGCGCTGCTGACCGACGCTGCTCCCGCGCCTGACGAACCGACCGCGAATGGTGACGACATGCCGGATGAAACCGGACCGGGCTGAGCCCGCAGGCTCTCTTCAATCACCCGGCGCTAGAAAATTCGCCGCCGCACAACCCCTTTCCGCCGCTGCCTGCGTTTACTTCCACAGCATCACTCGCGATGCATGCGGAGCACGCACCATGAAACTCTCTTCGTCGATCCTGCGGCTGGCCGCCCTGCCGATGCTGGCGGCCGCGTTCAGTTCAACCGCACACGCCGGTTACGGCATGCAGGCCCACGGCCAGCTGCTGGACCTGGGCGTCTACGACCGCGACAGCCAGCAGCGCCTGCCGGTGTACTGGCACAACGGGCGCTACTACGTCGCCGGCGTGCCCGGTCATCGCTACCAGTTGACCGTGCGCAACCGCGATGGCGAAGACCTGCTGGTGGTGCCATCGGTCGATGGCGTCAATGCCTACACCGGCGAGACCGCCGACTGGTCGCAGGGTGGCTATGTGCTGGACGGCTACGCCAACTACGACATCAAAGGTTGGCGCAAGAGCCTCACCCAGGTGGCCGGCTTCGTGTTCGCCGACGCTTCGCGCAGCTATGCGGCGCGCACCGGTCGGCCTGACAATGTCGGCGTGATCGGCATGGCGATCTTCCGCCGCCAGGCCGCCGTCGTCGACGCCGAACCGGCTCCGCGCGAACGCTATGCCGACGATTTCGCCAACCGGCAGGCCCCGGCCGAACTGGCCCGTTCCGCACCAGCACCAGCACCAGCACCAGCACCCATGTCGGCGCCGATGCCTGCACCCGCGGCACCGGCGCCTGCGATCGCCGAAGCCAGCGTCGATGCCGCCGCGCCAAGGCAGGCCGAGGCGGGCTTCGCGGTCGCCAAGACCAGCGGTCCGCTCGGTACCGGCTTCGGCCGGCGCGAGCGCGACGATATCCACCTGGTGGATTTCGAACGTGCCTCCACCCAGCCCGATGAAGTGGTCACGATCTATTACGACACCTACGCCAACCTGGTCGCTCGCGGCGTGCTGCCATCCGGCACCGTGCACCCGTATGCACCCGAGGCGTTCCCGGGCCATTTCGTGCCCGATCCCCCGGGCGGTTGACGCCGGCGTTAAACTGGGCGGCCACACCACCTGGAGGCCGCATGAGCAAGCGTACCGAAGCCGAGGTCACCCGCGAGCAGGCCGAAGAAGCCGTCCGCGTGCTGTTGCGCTGGTCCGGCGACGATCCGGCGCGCGAGGGACTGCTGGATACGCCGAAGCGGGTGGTGGAGGCGTACTCGGATTGGTTCGGCGGCTACAACGTCGATCCGGCCGACTATCTGCGGCGCACCTTCGAGGAAGTGAACGGCTACGACGAGATGGTGGTACTGCGCGACATCGAGTTCGAAAGCCATTGCGAGCACCACATGGCGCCGATCATCGGTCGCGCGCATATCGGTTATCTGCCAACTCATCGCGTGGTCGGCATCAGCAAGCTGGCGCGCGTGGTGGACGGTTTCGCGCGCCGCTTCCAGGTGCAGGAAAAGCTGACCGCGCAGATCGCCCAGTGCATCAACGAGACGCTGCAGCCGGCCGGCGTCGGCGTGGTGATCGACGCCAGCCACGAGTGCATGACCACCCGCGGCGTGCACAAGCGCGGCGTATCGATGATCACCAGCCAGATGCTCGGCGCATTCCGCGAGGATGCGCGTACGCGCGCGGAATTCCTGCGCTTCATCGGCATCGACCGCGGCCATCGCTAGGATGACCGCGCTACGCTCCGCCTGCATCCTGCTCACCGCTCTGCTCGCGCTCGGCACCGGCGGCGGCCTGCACGCGCAGGACACGCCGGCCGACTACCTGCGGCAAATGGACCGCAACGGCGACGGCAAGATCGACGAAGCCGAATACGTCGAATACATGAGCGCCGGTTTCCACCGCATGGACACCAATGGCGATGGAATACTCGAACCGAACGAGCTACCCGGCGGGCATGGCCATGCGATCACCCTGAAAGCGTGGCAGAACAACCTGCGCCGCCAGTTCCACCAGCTCGACCGCAACCACGACGGCTATCTCAACGCTAAGGAACTGGCGCAGCCGCCGATGTGAGCTCTGCACGCCGCGCATCTTCGGACTGTGCGTTTTTAGACAAGCCCGCACCGAGCCGATCGGCTATCTTGTGCGCTTTGCCGTACCCCGCCACCACTTCCCCATGAATCAGCTGCCGACCCCCATCGATCACCGTCGCAAAGCCGCGCTGGCCTTCATCTTCGTCACCGTGATGCTGGACATGCTGGCGTTCGGCATCATCATCCCGGTGCTGCCGCACCTGATCATGCAGCTGATTGGCGGCAGCTATGTGCAGGCCGCCAAGTGGACCGGCACCTTCGGCACACTGTTCATGCTGACCCAGTTCGTGTGCTCGCCGCTGCAGGGCGCGCTTTCGGACCGCTTCGGCCGGCGCACGGTAATCCTGATCTCCAGCTTTGGCCTGGGCGTGGATTTCATCGCGATGGCGGTGGCGCCGACGCTGTGGCTGCTGTTCGTCGGCCGCATCATCTCCGGTATCTGCGCGGCGAGTTTTTCCACCGCGAACGCCTATATCGCCGACATCATCCCGAGCGACAAGCGCGCCGGCGCCTATGGCCTGCTCGGCGCGGCGTTCGGCATTGGCTTCATCGTCGGCCCCGCGCTCGGCGGCCTGCTTGGCGACATCCACATCCGTCTGCCGTTCTGGACGGCAGCCGGGCTGTCACTGATCAATTTCTGCTACGGCTTCTTCGTGCTGCCCGAATCGCTACCGAAGGAAAAGCGCAGCGCGCGCTTTGACTGGCGCGACGCCAACCCGTTCGGTGCGCTGATCCTGCTGCGCCGCTATCCGCAGGTGTTCGGGTTGGCGGTGGTGTTCTTCCTGATCAACCTCGCGCAGTTCTCGCTGAACTCGACCTACGTGCTGTACGCCGATTACCGCTTCCACTGGGGTTCGCAGGCGGTCGGCTACACGCTGTCCTTCGTCGGCCTCTGCACGGGCCTGGTGCAGGCCGTGCTGGTGCGCAAGCTGATGCCGAAGCTGGGCGGACGCCGGACGATCCTCCTCGGACTGGGCCTGTGCATCATCGGCTACCTGTTCTTCGGGCTGGCAACGGCGAGCTGGATGTTCCTGGTCGGCATCCCGTTCCTGACGCTGGGCGGCCTGTCCGGCCCGCCCGCGCAGGCTCTGATGAGCCATCAGGTCGATCCGCAGGAACAAGGCCGGCTGCAAGGTGCGCTGACCAGCCTGGCCAGCCTCGCCGGCATCTTCGGCCCGGCGTTGTTCTCCTACCTGTTCGCGCTGTTCATCAGCGACCATGCACCGGTGCAACACCTGCCCGGCGTCGCTTTCGTGCTGGCCGCGCTGATGCTGGCCGCCGCTACCGCGATCGCCGTGCGCGTCACCCGCCATCCCGAGCACGCGGCCGCCATCGACGATGCGCCGACGGCGCCGATGCCGGCCGAACTGGCTTCGCTGGCCACCATTCATGCACCCGAACCGGCCTTTCAAGAACCGCACTCCCACGAGCAATAGGAACCCGCACCATGACTCTCTCCATGTACCAGGCATCGATCCCCGTCTTCGTGCGCGCGCTCAGCAATCTCGCGCATGTGCTGCAGCAAGGCGAAAAACACGCGAGCGCCAAGCAGGTCACCGATGAAGTGATGCTGCAGTCGCGGCTGGTCGCCGACATGCTGCCGCTGGCCCGGCAGGTACAGATCGCCGCCGACACCGCCGCCCGCGGCGCGGCGCGACTGGCCGGCGTCGAGCCGCAGAGCTTCACGGACAACGAGACCAGCTTCGCGGAACTGCAAGCACGCATTACCCGCACGATCGACTACGTCAAGAGTTTCGCGCCCGAGCAGATCGACGGCAGCGAAACGCGCGAAGTCGTGGTTAAGACGCGCAGCGGCGAGCAGAAGTTCGAAGGCCACGCCTATCTGCTGCACTACTCCATTCCGAACCTCTTCTTCCACTGCACCACCGCCTACAACATCTTGCGCGAGGCCGGCACCGAGATCGGCAAGATGGATTATCTCGGTCGGGCCTGAGCGATTCGCGAGGTTTCCGCGCCGCATGCTGCGACTAACCGACATCAAGCTGCCGCTTGATCACGCCGATGGCGCGATCAAGTCGGCGATCCTGGCGAAACTGAAGATTCGCGAGAACGAGCTGCTCGATCACGCGGTGGCCAAGCGCAGCCACGACGCACGCAAGCGCGGCGCAATCACGCTGATCTACGCGCTGGACGTGACGACCACGCGGGACGACGAACTGCTGCAACGCTTCGCCGACGACCCACACGTGGTGCCCACGCCGGACACCGACTACCGCTTCGTGGCGCACGCGCCACGCGAACCGGTCCTGCGCCCCATCGTGATCGGCTTCGGCCCGTGCGGTCTATTCGCCGCGCTGATACTGGCGCAGATGGGCTTCCGGCCGATCGTGCTGGAACGCGGCAAGGCGGTGCGCGAACGAACCCGCGACACCTGGGACCTTTGGCGCAAGCGCAACCTGCATCCCGAGTCCAACGTGCAGTTCGGCGAGGGCGGCGCGGGCACGTTTTCCGACGGCAAGCTGTATAGCCAGATCCGCGATCCGCAGCACCACGGCCGCAAGGTGCTCACCGAGTTCGTCAAGGCCGGCGCGCCGGAGGAAATTCTCTACGTCAGCAAGCCGCATATCGGCACGTTCCGGCTGGTGATGATGGTGGAGAACATGCGCGCCACCATCGAGACGCTGGGCGGTGAGATCCGCTTCGACCAGCGCGTGGACGATCTGCAGATCGAAATGGACGCGCAAGGCCAGCGCCAAGTGCGCGGTGTCGTGCTCGCCAACGGCGAGCAGCTGCGTGCGGATCATGTCGTGCTCGCATTGGGGCACAGTGCGCGCGACACCTTCGAGATGATCGAGCGGCGCGGCGTCTACGTCGAGGCCAAGCCTTTTTCGATCGGCTTCCGCATCGAGCATCCGCAGTCGATCATCGACCGCGCGCGCTTCGGTCCACAGGCCGGCCATCCGTTGCTCGGCGCGGCCGACTACAAGCTGGTGCACCACTGCACGGGCGATCACGCCGGCCGCGGCCGCTCGGTATACAGCTTCTGCATGTGTCCCGGCGGCACCGTGGTGGCGGCCACCAGCGAGCCCGGTCGCGTAGTCACCAACGGCATGAGCCAGTATTCGCGCAACGAGCGCAACGCGAACGCGGCGATCGTGGTCGGCATCGAGCCGGCCGACTTCGCATCCTACGACGGCAGTAACAGCCCGCTGGCCGGCATTGCCCTGCAGCGCGCTCTGGAAAGCCATGCCTACGTGCTGGGCGGAGAGAACTACAACGCACCCGGCCAGCTGGTCGGCGACTTCATCGCGGCGCGGCCCTCGCACGAGTTCGGCGAAGTGCAGCCATCGTTCAAGCCTGGCGTGACACTGGGATCGCTCGACAGCGCGCTGCCCGAGTATGCGATCGCCGCGATCCGCGAGGCCCTGCCCGCCTTCGACAAGCAGATCCGCGGATTCGCCTTACCGGACGCCGTGCTCACCGGCGTGGAGACACGAACCTCGTCGCCAATCCGCATCAAGCGCGACGACAGCCTGCAAAGCCTCAACACGCGCGGCCTGTATCCGGCCGGCGAAGGCGCGGGCTACGCGGGCGGGATTCTCTCCGCCGGCGTGGACGGCATCCGCGTCGCCGAGGCCTTGGCGTTGCAGATCAACGCAGAGTAGCCGCCTGACGGCATCGCGATGGCCCCGCCCTTGTGCGGGCTCGCCCTTCTACCCGTGTATCGATGGCGTCGCGTGTGCGCCTATTTGTGCTGCGTCCGTGCCACCAAGTACGGCATGGACTCGCGCGTTGCCCCGCCACTGCAGCCAGGTCAGGAAGAGCTAATTTTGCAGTGCAAGATATTACGTTTTCTTGCGCAATCGTGTTGCACGAATCGCAAGATAATGCTACAAAGCGACGACTTGCAGCTTGCATTCAGATGAAATATCGCTGTAATTCATCTGCTTGAAACGATATTGCCCAGGGGAAGCGCACGTGATGAAAGTTCGTAGATCGCGCTGTATTCGTAATATTTTGTCGATTAGCTGCATGGCAGCCTTGGGGATGGGCTCGGCCATGGCGCAAAGTAGCCTGCCGGAGCAAGCGCCGCAGCCGGCCCAAGATGCCTCGTCCGCGCAAGGCGAGACGCCGTCGAAAACAGATACCAGGGCAGCGAAGAAGCTCGAAGCGGTCACGGTGACCGGCTCGCTGATTCCACAATCGCAGATCGAAACCGCCACGCCCATCACCACCATCACGTCGCAGGATCTGAAGGCGCGCGGCTTCTCCAGCGTCGCCGAGGCATTGCAGCAGTCGTCCTTCGCGACCGGCAGCGTACAGGGCTCGCAACAATCGGCCGGCTTCACCCAGGGCGCACAGACCCTCAGCATGTTCGGCCTGCCGGTGGGCTTCGTGAAGTACCTGATCGACGGCCGGCCGATGGGTAATTTCCCGGCCCTGTACAACGGCGCCAGCGCATTCAACAACCTCAGCAGCATCCCGGTCGGCATGGTCGACCACATCGACATCCTGCCCGGCGGACAATCGTCGCTGTATGGCTCCGACGCCATCGCCGGCGTGATCAACATCGTGCTGAAGAAGCACCTCGATGCGCCGACGATCGACGCCCGGTACGGCTGGTACTCCGATGGCGGCGGCATCAGTCGCCGCATCAATGCGGCCGACAGTTTCACCTTCGGCAAATTCAATCTGCTGGCCGGTGTGCAGTTTGAAAGCCTCGAGCCGATCTGGGGCTATGACCGCGACCTTACCAAGCAGTATTTCCAGAACGGCACGAGCGCGCCCCTGGCAGGCCGCGACTACGTCGTGCTCAGCGGCACCAAGACCACCAATAACTATCTGAATGCCGATCCGAACAATTGCGTCAATGTCAGCGGCCAGTTCAACGGCACCGAGGGACTGCGCAATCGGCCTAACAGCGGCAATTATTGCGGTTCGTTCTACTCGCCCGGCTACAAGACGATCACCAACGGCCAGAAAACCGCCAATCTTTATACCCACGCCACTTACGACGCCACCGACCAGCTGCAACTCTACGGCGACCTGCTCTACAACTATCAGGAACAGGATGTCTCGCCGGGCTCCAGCTACTTGTTCTGGGATTCGCGCGATTTCGGCTATTTCTTCGACCCCCAGTTGAACGATCGCGTCCGGTTACAACGTGCCTTCACTCCTGAAGACATCGGCGGCTACCAATCGGTGATGAATAAGCAGTACGAAAACTCGTACCAGCTGACCCTGGGCGGCAAGGGTACTTTCGGGCAATCGAACTGGGATTACGACCTCGGCTTCACGCATTCCGACGATCAGTTGGTCGAAAGGAAATTCAGTCGCTTCGGATCAGCGATTGACGACTATTTCCAAAACCATGTGCTGGGTCCGCAACTCGGCAAGACGGCAGCCGGCGTACCGATCTACCGGCCGAATTACGATGCGTTCTTCCGGCCAATGTCACCGCAAGACTTCCGCAGCTTCACCGGCTATATCGACAACCGCAGCAAGACCTGGGACAACCTGCTGCGCGGCCAGGTGACCAATGCCTCGCTGTTCGCCCTGCACGGCGGCGATGCCGGCATCGCTGCCGTGCTCGAGGGCGGCAACGAAGGTTGGGATTACGTGCCAGATCCTCGACTGTTGAATGGTGATATCTGGGGCAGCACGGGTGTGAAAGGCTCCGGCCATCGCTCGCGCTATGCCGCCACTACCGAGCTGCGCCTGCCTCTGCTGCAACAACTGACGCTGGATGTCTCCGGCCGTTACGACGACTACAAAGTGGCCGGCAAGCATGTGAACCACGGCACCTACAACCTCGGCCTGGAATATCGGCCGTTCGACTCGTTGTTATTGCGCGCCAAGTACGGCACCGCCTTCAAGGCACCTACGCTGGCCGACGAGTTCCAGGGCTTGAGCGGCTACTACAGCACGGTGACCGACTACTACAACTGCGCCAAGCTGGGTTACGCCGGCATCGACCTGGCAAAGTGCCCGGCGAAATATCATGACGTGCAGTACTTCGGCCAGCAGGTGGGCAACCCCGAGCTGAAGCCGATCACCGCCAAAGTGTGGAGCTATGGCGCCGTGTGGGCGCCGCTGACGCAGTTGTCGTTGAGCGTCGACTATCTGCATTGGGACATCAGCAACGAGGTGGCTCGCGAAAGCAGCGATCAGCTGGCGCAGACCGAGTACCAGTGCCGGACTGGTGCGTTCGATATCAACTCACCGACCTGCCAGATGGCGCTGCAGCAGATCACGCGCGATTCGCTAGGCAATATCGTGCAGATCTACACGCCGAAGTCGAACGTATCGAAGGAAAAGGTCAACGCACTCACGGCCAACATCAGCTACGCGCAGGACATCGGCCGTTTCGGCAAGCTGTCGTTGGCCTCGTCCTACAGCAATGTACTGAAGCACAGCCAGCAGTCGTATCCGGGCGATCCGACCATCGACCTGCTGCGCAATCCGTACTACAGCGTGGACTTCAAGACCAAGTTGAACGGCTCGATTACCTGGAGCAATGAGGACTGGAGTGCCACCTTATACGGCAACCGTTACGGCAGTACGCCGAACTACCTCGCCTCGACCGTACTCAACAACTACACCAGCAAAGGCACCGGCCACCTCGGTGCCTGGATCCTGTACAACGCCAGCGTCACCTACAATCCGACGCCCAATCTCGCGCTGTCGTTGCTGGTGAACAACTTGTTCAATAAGATGCCGCCGGTTGACCGCAGTTATCCCGGTACGACCACCACGCCGTACCAGGTGCAGAATTACAACGTGTTCGGCCGCGAGATCTATATCGAGGCGCAGTACAAGTTCGGCAAAACCAGGTAAGCATCGACTGGCTTGATTCGATAACGGCTCCGCCAACAGCGGGGCCGTTTTGCTATGCCAACCTGCGCCATCGCGCTTTCCCGCGACCGAGCTTTCTGCCCGCTTATGCCGCCATTCAATTGATTGCAGGTGCCAGCGACCCTATGTGGAAGTCATCGTAAGCGCACCGACCGATGCGCCACGCATCCACTTCGAGGTATTGCATGCCTACCGCACCTACTCCGCTTAAAATCGATTTCGTCTCCGACGTATCCTGTCCGTGGTGCGCGATCGGCTTGAACGCGCTAGAAGAGGCCTTGCGCAAGCTCGATGGCGAGGTTACCGCAGAGCTGCATTTCCAGCCGTTCGAACTGAATCCGCAGATGGCGCCGGAAGGCGAAGACGTCGGCGAGCATCTCGCCAAGAAATATGGCATGGCCGAGACGCAGCTCGCGCAGAACCGGGAAAACCTGCGCCAGCGCGGCGAGACGGTGGGCTTCACCTTCAATATGGACAAGCGCAGCCGCATCTACAACACCTTCGATGCGCACCGGCTGCTGCACTGGGCCGAACTGAGCGGACAGCAGCAGGCGTTGAAGCACGCGCTGTTCCAGGCGTATTTCACCGATGGCGAGGATGTTAGCTCGCATGATGTACTGGCCCGCGCCGCCGAATGCGCCGGGCTCGATGGTGCGCAGGCCCGCACCGTGCTGTCGAGCGACGCTTATGCCGCCGAGGTACGCGCGCTGGAACAGTTCTACAGCAGCCGCGGCGTGCGCGCGGTGCCGGCGGTGATCATCAACGACCAGCATCTGATCTCGGGTGGGCAGCCGGCCGAAGTGTTCGAGCAGGCATTGCGGCAGATCGCGCAGAGCTAATGCCTGCGCCTCGTCGCGCACCGACGTCGATGCCTTAATAGTCGATGCCCTAATATAGGCGGGATAGAGGCGATCTCCGCCCGGTCCCCCCATGCTCGCCGACGAAACCAAGGACGCCATCCGCGCCGCCTATGCACGCCTGAAGGACGGGCTGCCTGGCTTTCGCGCGCGCGCCTCGCAGGGCCGCATGATCGCCGAGGTGGCCAAGGCGCTGGCGCGACAGGGTGGCGCCGCGGTGATCGAGGCACCGACCGGCACCGGCAAATCGATGGCCTATTTGATCGCCGGCGTGGCGGTGGCGCGCTTCCAGAAAAAAAAGCTGCTGATCGCCACCGCGACCGTGGCCTTGCAGGAACAGCTGGTCCAGCGCGATATCCCGCTCTACCTGCGGCTCAATGGCATCGAGGCGAATGTGGCGCTGGCCAAGGGGCGCGGCCGCTATCTGTGCCCGCGCAACCTGCGCATGGCGACCGCCAGCCTGGACGGCCCCGAGCAGCAGCTCGGCCTGGCCGGGATGGACGCGGACCTCGCGCTGTGGGCCAAGCCGCCGCAGGCGCGCGACAAGCAGGCGCTGGCGAAACTCGGTGCCGCGTTCGACAACGGCCAATGGAACGGCGACATCGACAGCGCGTCGGAGCCGGTCAGCGACCTGCTGCGCCCGATGCTCACCACCAGCGCCGGCGGCTGCACCGGACGCAAGTGCAGCCAGTTCATGGCCTGCCCGTTCTTCGCCGCACGCCGCGCGGTGGACGATGCCGAAATCATCGTCGCCAACCAGGACCTGGTGCTGGCCGACCTGACCATGCCGGGCGAAGACGAAGGCTGGGGCGGGGTGATCCTGCCGCGCCCGGACGAGACGCTGTACATCTTCGACGAAGGCCACCACGTGCCGGCCAAGGCGATCGATCGCGGCGCCGCCGAAGTGCATGTCGCGCTGAGCGCGCGCCAGCTGAGCCGGCTCGGTCGCCAGGTGCACGCCGCGTATTCGCTCACCGACAAGCAGACGCTGGGCAAGCTGAGCCTGGATGCCGGCGACGCGAAGCTGCAGGAACTCAGCGATGCGCTGGAAGAACTCGAACGCGAGATCCGCCTCGGCTGGATGCACGACCCCAGCGAGGCCGAGCCGATGTATCGCGGCTCGCTCGGCCAGCTGCCCGAAACATGGGTACAACAGGCACAACTGCTGCACCTGCTGACCGACACCGTGCATCGCTGGCTGGGCGCGGTGCGTCGCGCGGTCGTCGAACTCACCGACGGTGGCCCGACCCAAGAGGCGCTGTCGCGCGAACTCGGCATCGCGCTTGAGCGCATCGCGCGGCAGGCGCATTGCTGGCGCGCGTGGTCCAGTGACGATGCGGACGACGCGCCGCCGATGGCGCGCTGGGTCACCCTGGCCGGCGACCAGCAGCTGGTCTGCCACGCCTCGTCGGTGTCCGCCGCCGAGCTGCTGCGCAACGTATTGTGGGACAACGCCAGCGGCGTGGTGATGACCTCGGCAACGTTGAGCGCAGGCGGCAACTTCCGCGGCTTCGCCGATGCGGTAGGCCTGCCCGATGACGCGGTGACGCTGAGCCTGCCCTCGCCGTTCGACCTCGCCACGCAGGCCCGGCTCGAAGTGCCGGCGATGACGGCGATGCCCGAGGCGCGTGAGGAACACGCACAGGCGATCAGCGACTGGCTCGCCGAACACCTGGACTGGAATGCCGGCAACCTGGTGTTGTTCACCTCGCGCGCCAAACTCGACCGCGTGCTGCAGAAACTGCCGATCGCGCACGTGCGCAAGGTACGTGCGCAGGGTTCGCTCGGCAAATCGCAATTGATCGCCGAACATATCGCCGACGTCGAGGCCGGCAAGGGCAGCACGCTGTTCGGCCTCGCCTCGTTCGGCGAAGGACTCGACCTGCCCGGCAAACTCTGCGAGACCGTGGTGATCACCCAGCTGCCATTCGCGGTGCCGACCGATCCGGTCGGCGCCACCTATGCGGAATGGCTGGAATCGCGCGGACGCAACCCGTTCATCGAGGTGACCGTGCCCGACGCCACGCGCCTGCTCACCCAATATTGCGGTCGCCTGATTCGCAGCGAGACCGACCGCGGCCGCATCGTGCTGCTGGACCGACGCGTGGTTTCGAAGCGCTACGGCGCCGGCATGCTGCGCGCGCTGCCGCCGTTCGCACAGCGCATCGAACGGGTGAGCTGAGTGGGACGAGCCGCATCCGTCACCCGCGCCCGATAGCTGCGGCCTATACTGGCCCCCTGCATCGGGGGGAGGCGCACGACTATGGCTCTGGCGAACGATGGCTGGCTGATCCTGGGTCTGATCATTTTTCTGGGCGTGCACTCGATCCGCTTCCTCGCGCCGGGCTGGCGCCAGCGACAGATCGCGCGGCTCGGCGAGGGGCCGTGGAAAGGGCTGTATTCGCTGGTCTCGATCGTCGGCTTCGGCCTGATCGTATGGGGCTTCGGCGTGGCACGCGCGCACCCGACGCTGCTGTACGTACCGCCGCTATGGCTGCGCCATCTCAATGCGCTGTTCACCTTGCTCGCCTTCGTGCTACTGGCAGCGGCCTACGTGCCGCGCAACCGCTTCAAGGCGGCGGTCGGCCATCCGATGGTGCTGGGCACCAAGGTCTGGGCCTTCGGCCACCTGCTCGCCGCCGGCATGCTGCATGACGTGCTGCTGTTCGGCGCTTTTCTGGTCTGGGCGATCGCCGCCTACGCCGGGTTGCGCCGGCAGGATCGTGCGGCCGGCGTGGTTTATCCGCAGGCATCGCCGCGCGGTGACATACTGACCGTACTGATCGGCGTGCTGGCCTGGGCAGCATTTGCCTTCCTGTTGCACGGCTGGCTGATCGGCGTGCGCCCGTTCGGCTAGGCCGCATCGCATTCTTGACCGCATCGCTGCGGCCTTCTTTCATGCTTCATCTCGACCGAGCATCCGCATGTCTACAGCTGCCATCATCCGCGCCAAGGATTGCCGCCCCGTTCCATGGAAGAATGGGTTGGGTGTGACCCGTGAAATAGCCATCCATCCGCCGGGCGCGGACATGGAGCATTTCGTCTGGCGCGCCAGCGTTGCCGAGGTCAGCAAAAACGCGCCGTTCTCGTCGTTCGCCGGGATCGACCGCAGCATCGTACTGATCGAGGGCGCCGGCTTCCGCATGACCCTGGACGGTGGTCAGGTGCACGCGCTGGACGAAGCCTTCACGCCATTCCTGTTCGCTGGCGAGGCCAAGGTGGCGGTGACGCTGAGCAGCGGCCCGACCCGCGATTTCAACCTGATGGTCCGCCGCAACCAGGCCCGCGGCGAAGTGCACGTATGGCGCGGACTGCAGCGGCGTGCGATCACGCCGGACCTGGTGCTGATCTACTGCGCCGTCGGCAGTATCGAAGTCGGCGCGCAGTCGTTGCAGGCCGGCGATGCCTGGCGCATACCTACGCGCGGGCGCGAGCAGGTACATCTGCACGATGGCGCGGTCGCGCTGGCGATCCACATCATCGAGTTTTAAAACTGCGCATGGCCGGTCCCGCGATCACGCCCTGTCCCTGCGGTAATCCTTCCAGCTACACGCAATGCTGCGGACCGCTGCATGCCGGCACGCCGGCCGCCGACGCCGAACGATTGATGCGCTCGCGCTACAGCGCCTACGTGCTGAAGCGCGAGGATTACCTGCTGGCGTCGTGGCACGCCAGCACGCGACCGGCCAGCCTGCAGCTGGCGACGCAGAGCCCGGCGCCGAGCTGGCTCGGCCTCAGCGTGAAACGGCACGTGCCCAATGGCGACAGCGCGATCGTCGAATTCATTGCACGCGTACGCTACGGCGGCGGCAAGGCGCAACGCCTGCACGAGCTGAGCCGCTTCGTGCGTGAGGCGGAGCGTTGGTATTACGTGGACGGCGACATACTCGGCTGAATCGGCGGTGCGGGCCGGCGAACAGCTGGCGGCAAGCATCGGATCCACCGCATGACGAGCCGACGCCGATAACGCTCAGCGTGGTGAGCCAATCGCCAACCGCGTTTCGCCCAACGCCACACCCATCGGACCGAAGCCGCGCTCGATGATCTCGCCACGTCCCTCATGGTCGATCGCCACCACGGTACTTGCGCGCGTCCCATAAGGCTCGCCGCGGATAAAGGCGGACGACAGCCAGCGCTCACGCTCCAGCCCGATGCCGGTATCCGGCAACTGCGCGTCCGGCGCAATCTGTTCATTGGCCAGCGCGTCGAACAACGGCGTGAAGTCGCCGCTGTCCCCGGCATCGAGCCACTGCTGCAGGCGTTCTTTCAACTGCTGTGTCTTCGGCCACGGCGTATCCAGCGTCGCATTCGAAAGACCATGCACGCCCGACGCCAGCCGGGCAACCTGCGCAGCCGGCCGGTTGCCGACGTGGAAGCCATCGAGCGCATCGAAGATCAGCAGATTGAACGGCCGATAGTCGGCGGCGATCGCCCGCAGGCGCGTCGCATATGCGTCCGCGTCTTCAGCACCGGTCAGATAATCCGACACCAGCAAGCCACGCGACAGACCCTGCTGCGGATCGAGCGGGTTGCGCACATTGGTGACCACACTGCAGCGGCCCTGCTCGGTCACGCCCAGCCAGGTGCCGCCGGCCTCCAGATCGCGTCCCGCCAGCATCGCCGACGCCGGCCAGTGCGCCAGCGCCGCGCTCGGCCGCGCATGGAATTCGTCACGGTTACCGGCCAGCACCAGCCGCCAGCGCGGATGAACATTCCAGCCAAAAGCAATCACGCACACGACGATGAATCCTCTTCAGCGCGAAGCAGAACAGCGATGCGGCAAGCATACGGAACACGCGAACCGATACCGACTTTACGGGATCGCCCGCAACACCGCCGCCTCGTTCATTCGACCGAGAAGAGACTGCGTTCGGGCGGCAGCTGGGCAAGCTGCTCTTTCTGCGCGGCATAGGCGTCAGAGGCCCTGAATTGCGACATCGATACGCCGACCGGCAGGTCCAGATCGTAATCTTCGCGTCCGCTGCGCAGCAATGCCGTCATCGCTTGCAGGATCGGGTATTGCGGCACGAGATCCTCGACAAACAGGAACTGCCCCGCCTGGTTAACCTCCAGAAAATAGATCTGCCCTTGCCGATCCACCACCAGATCGATGCAGCCGAACACCAAGTCCAGCCGCCGCATCAAGGCACGCAGCTTGTCTTCGGTGGCAGCCGGCAGGAGGACCGCTTCGGCGACCAGGCTCGAGTCCAGGCTGTACGGCCGCCAGTCGACGAATGCATCGCCCGTCGCGCTGCGCAGGCTCACGGCAAAGTAGCGCTGCCCGATCACGATGACCCGGATATCGCAGACCTTGTCGATGTAACGCTGGTAGATGCCCGGGCAAACGGCGATGGAGTCCGCGGGCAGCTCGCTATGCTCGTCGAGCAAGGACACGCCCACGCCGTACTGCTTGCCGGTCTGCTCGTTCTCCCACCGATGCATCAGAAAACTCTTGAAGAGGATGCGTCCCCATTTTTTCCGCAGCGCATCGACGTGCTCCGCCTGGTTGGTCACCACGGTCTCGGGAAACGGTAATCCGAGTTCGCGGCATGCATGCAACTGCACCAGCTTGTTCTCGGCATGCTGGGAGGCCGTCAGGCGGTTGACCCATAAGGCGCCTTCGTAGGCATCCGCCAAGGCGAACAGGCTGCGCTGGAACATCTTCCATTCCCAGCTCACGAAGGCCTTGTCGGACTCGGCGCAAACCGGCACGGGATTGTGCAACCGCCGATTCCAGATCGCGCTGAAACCGCGACCATCGTCAGTCATGGAGCTGGTCAAGGATTCGCTGGCCGCATCGATATGGAAGGCGTAGCCGCTGCCGGAACCGGTCGGTAGCGACGGCGTCCATGTCGATCTCACGCCTTGCCGCTCAAGCGCCCAATTCAAGGCGCAGGCATGCGGGTCCGTCGTGGGGGCGAGAATGAGCACGCCGCGCGGATTCATCGCCGCGGCCCGGATGCACCCAAAAAAACACGCCCCGCGATGCGGGGCGTGGATGGATCGTCGCGAGAAGGATTACTCAAGAATGCCGAGCTCGGGTTCGGGACGCGTGGTCACCACGGTCAAGAACTCGCCTTCGTCCTGCTTATCCGGCACTTGGCTGATCTCGCTGGCCGTGACGCGCGCAAACGGGCGAGCCATCGCTGTTTCCTGGTTTTGCATAACGCACCTCCTGATATCGTCAAGCAGGTTTCAACGCCGCCTGCTTTCGGCGTGGAACGTCTTCGCTGCAGTACAAGTTTCACTCTTACTGGAAACTTCTTTCCGATATTGTGGAACGCATCACGTTTGAACTTTAGTCCAGGCACCCAGCTGGCATGGCGACGTCAGGCAAGCCGGCCAAAGAACCAGTAGCAAACACCGATCGACGCCAGCACGCCGGCCAGGTCGGCCAGTAGGGCGCAGCCAATCGTATGCCGCACGCGCTTGATGCCGACCGCGCCGAAATAGACGGCCACCACGTAGAACGTGGTTTCGGTGCTGCCCTGGATGGTGGCGGCGAGCAACGCGGGAAAACTGTCGACGCCAGAATGATGCATGGTCTCGATCAGCATCGCGCGCGCGGCGCTGCCGGAAAACGGCTTGACCAGCGCGGTGGGCAGCGCATCCACGAAGCGATCGTCCAGCCCGGCGTGGTGCACCAGCCAGCGCACGCCATTCAGGGCAAAGTCCAAAGCGCCGGACGCGCGCAGCACGCCGACCGCGCACAGCATCGCGATCAGGTACGGCAGCAGATCCTTGGCCACCTCGAAGCCCCGCTTGGCGCCGTCGATGAAACTCTCGAACAACGGCACGCGCTTCCACGCGCCGGCACACAGGAACGCGATGATGATGCCGAACAGCAGCAGGTTGCCCAGCAACGATGACAGCGTCGCGAGCGCAGCCGCTGCCAGCGTCATCAGCAGCGCAATGAAGCCGCCGAGCAACAGGCCACCGCCGAGCAGCCACACCAGCACCACCGGATCCCACAGGCGCAGGCGCTGCATGAAGGCCACCGACAGCAGGCCGGTGAGGTTGGCAGCAAAATGCGCCAGCAGGATCGGCAGAAACACCAGGGTCGGATCGTGCGCGCCGGCCTGCGCGCGATACATGAACACCGTCACTGGTAGCAGAGTCAGCGACGAGGCGTTGAGCACCAGGAACAGGATCTGCGCATTGCTCGCGGTATCCGTCGCCGGGTTGATCGTCTGCAGCTCGCGCATCGCGCGCAGGCCGATCGGCGTGGCCGCGTTGTCCAGGCCCAGCGCATTCGCGGCGAAGTTCAGCGTGATCAGGCCGATCGCCGGATGGCCGCGCGGCACCTCCGGCATCAGCCGCGCGAACAGCGGGCCGAGCAGTCGCGCCAACCGATCCACCAGGCCGGCCTGTTCGGCGATGTTGAGAAAACCGAGCCACAAGGCCAGCGTGCCGAACAGCAGCAGCATCACCTTCACCGACAGCTCGGCCATATCGAACAAGGAGGCCACCACCGCCGCGAACACTGTCTCGTCGCCGCCGACCAGCCAGCGCGACAGCGCAGCCACGGCAGCAACCAGGAAGAAGCCGAACCAGAGCCGGTTCAACATGCCGGCCTCCGGCGCTCGGTCACTGCCGGAGCACATTGATGGACGGAATGCTGGTTCGCGGGCATCGCCGCATTCTGCGGGACATCGCCGACGACGACCAGCATCGCCGAAGCGAACTATCACTTAGAGCCCAGGCCATATGGGAAACGTTCTCGCGTTCTGGCTCGCCTGCGGCGGGCTTTCGGACGCCTGCCGGCGCCCGAGTCACTTCTCTTTGCTGGCCCACGTACGCGCTAGGAGCGCGAACGAACAGCGAAGCTGGCCCGAAGGGCGGAGGGCAGGATGCCCGGAGTCAAGAGAAGTAACCAAGAGAAATGGCCTGGTGCAACTCGATGGGGTTACAAGCGGGCGAGGTCTTGCTTTGTCTGACAGAGCCCTACTTCAAGAGGAGCTGCCACCGCTATGCCGCGAGCGCTCGTTGGCCGAGGCGAGGGAAGCCTGGCTCACTGCGCGTCGCCAGGCTCGGCTCTGAGAGGTGCGCATGTCATTGCAACTACAAGTAGCCATTCCATCTCCCTTGCCCTGGCTCCCGGGCGGTCGCGGCATAGCGGCGGCAGCTCCTCTGTGAGTAGCGAATTAATTCGGCAAGGCGTCATCTCGCACGCTGTTAGCCCCGGCGTGCTCACCCAGGCCATTTCTTTGGGTTACTTTTCTTTGGGCCAGCAAAGAAAAGTGACTCGGGCTGCGGCAGCAGTCCGAAAGCCCGCTGCAGGCGAGCAAGGTCGCCGAAAACACCATGCCTCCAAACCAAAGAGGCCCTCAGGCGATGCTGCGCTCCGCACTCGCCAGCGCCGCGCGCGTACTCAGACTCTGCGCAATCGACGATGCCGCCTCGCGACCGTCGTACACCGCGCGCACCACCAGATCGGCGCCGCGCACGTTGTCGCCGCCGGCGAAAATCTGCGGGTGGCTGGTCTGGTGCGGCAAGGCACCGCCGGCACCGGTGACGATCTTGCCCGAGCGATCCAGCCGCACGCCGTGCGCGCGTAGCCAGTCCGGCGGGCTGGGCAGGAAGCCGAACGATTGGATCACCACGTCAGCCTCGATCTCCACTTCGCTGCCGGCGACGTTGCGCGGCCGTGGCCGGCCATCGCCATCGTCGACCAGCTCGGTGGCGATCACGCGCACCGCACGCACGCGGCCGTCTGCGCCGCCGAGAATTTCCAGCGGCTGGCGATGGAACTGGAATTCCACACCCTCTTCGCGGCTGTGCTTCACCTCGCGCGCGGAGCCCGGCATGCTCGCCTCGTCGCGCCGGTACACGCAGGTCACCGACTTCGCACCGAGCCGTATGGCGGTGCGGTTGCAATCCATGCCGGTATCGCCGCCGCCGAGCACCACCACGCGCTTGTCTTTCAGATCGAACGCCTGCGCCGCCGGCTCGTCGCGCAGCAGGCGTTCGGTGTTAGCGATCAGAAACGACAACGCATCGTGCACGCCGTGCAGCTCGCGACCCGGCAGTTGTGCATCTACATAGGTATACGCGCCGGTGCCGACGAACACCGCGTCGTAATCATCCAGCAGCTGGCCGAATTCAATGTCACGACCGACTTCGCGATTGAGCAGGAAGCGCACGCCCATATCCTCGAGCACCTCGCGCCGCGTGCGCACCACGCCCTTGTCCAGCTTGAACGGCGGAATGCCGAAGGTGAGCAGGCCACCGATCTCGCGCTGGCGGTCGTACACGTCCGCGGCGATGCCGGCGCGGCGCAACCGGTCGGCGCAGGACAAGCCCGCCGGACCGGCGCCGATAATCGCCACGCGCTTGCCGGTCTCGACGACCTTCGACAGATCAGGCCGCCAACCCTGGCGCAAAGCCTCATCGGTCACCCAGCGCTCGATGCTGCCGATGGTGACCGAACCGAACGCAGTCTGCTCCAGCGTGCAGGCGCCTTCGCACAGACGATCCTGCGGACACACGCGGCCGCAGATTTCCGGCAGCGGATTCGTTTCGTGCATCAACGTGGCCGCTTCCATGATGCGGTTTTCCTGCACCAGCTTCAGCCAGTTCGGAATGTAGTTGTGCACCGGGCAGGCGTGTTCGCAATACGGATTGCCGCAGTCGATACAACGCTCCGCCTGCGTCGCCGCTTGCGGCGTGCCGAACTCGCCGGAAATCTCGCCATAACCCAGGATGCGCACCGCCACCGGCACCGTCCGCGGCGGCTGCCGCGGCACATTGAGAAACTGGAACGTCTTGTCGTTCATAAGAAACCTCGCAACCCAAAGTTGCGGCTTTGATTTGGCTTTTGCCTTTGATCTTCTCGCCCTTCGAAGACGCCGAGGAGCGGAGCCGGCAGCGGGGGAAAGCCAAACTGTCCGAGGCCATGGATGGCCGAGTTGTTTGGCGGCCCGCTGGCGGCGAGCACCGCAGGGAACCCGTCGCGCCTATGGCGCGACGGGCGCCTTCGCAGGGTGTCGTTTCTCTTGGCTACTTCTCTTTGGACAAGCAAAGAGAAGTAGTCCGGCCGCCACAGGCGGACGGAACCGCTCGCAATCCGCAAGGAAGAAAAATCACCCCGCGTCATGCCGCACTCCTAAGCTCTTCAGCCAACGCCGCCAAACTAGCCGCCTTCGGCTTCACCAACCAGAACTTGTACTGCAGCCCACGGAAGTCGTTGAGAATCTGCTTGCCCCAGGCGCTGCCGGTATACGCCACATGCCGCGACACCAGCCCGCGCAAATGGTGCATGTAGTGCTCCATGCTGTCCGACGAGATACGCAAAATATCCACCAGCTCGTGGTTGTAGCAATCGACAAAGTCGCGCTCCAGATCCAGCACGTAGGCGAAGCCGCCGGTCATGCCGGCGCCAAAGTTGAGACCGACCTTACCGAGCACAGCGACCACGCCACCGGTCATGTATTCGCAGCAGTGATCGCCCGCGCCCTCGACCACGGCGAGCGCGCCGGAGTTGCGCACCGCGAAGCGTTCGCCCGCGCGACCGGCGGCGAATAGTTCGCCATCCGTCGCACCGTACAGGCAGGTATTGCCGATGATCGCCGCATCCTGCGAAGCGAACGGTGAATCTGCCGGCGGACGCACCACGATACGGCCGCCGGCCATGCCTTTGCCGACGCCGTCGTTCGCTTCGCCAGTGAGTTCGATGTGCACGCCGCCGGCATTCCACGCGCCCAAGCTTTGCCCGGCCGCGCCGGTGAGCTTGAGCACGATCGGATGTTCATCCATGCCGTGGTCGCCATGCACGCGCGCCACATCGCCGGACAATCGCGCACCGATCGCGCGATCGGTGTTGGCGATGGCGTATTCGAAGCTGCCGCCGATGCCGCGAGTCAGCACCTCGTCCGCATCGGCACTGATCCGCGAAGCCAACGCGGCGGGATCGCGCATCGGATTGCGCGCCAGCGTGCAGGCGGCATCGCTGTCGACACCGAGGCCGACGCCATCGATCAGCGGCGTGAGATCGAGCTTGTGCTGCACCGGCGTGGAACCTTCCAGCTGTTGCAGCAGATCGGTGCGGCCGATGATGTCACCAAGCGAACGCACACCCATCTGTGCCAGGTGCGCGCGCACGTCCTCGGCGACGAAGCCGAAGTAGTTCATCACCATTTCGGGCAAGCCGGTGAAGTGGTCCTTGCGCAGCACCGGGTGTTGCGTAGCGACGCCGGTGGCGCAGTTGTTGAGATGGCAGATGCGCAGGTATTTGCAGCCGAGCGCCACCATCGGACCGGTACCGAAACCGAAGCTCTCCGCACCGAGCAGCGCGGCTTTGATCACGTCGAGGCCGGTCTTCAGGCCACCATCGGTCTGCAGTCGCACGCGGCCACGGAGGTCGTTGCGACGCAAGGTCTGCTGGGTTTCGGCGAGACCGAGTTCCCACGGCGTGCCGGCGTACTTGATCGAGGTGAGCGGACTTGCGCCGGTACCACCGTCGTGGCCGCTGACTGTGATGAGATCGGCGCCAGCCTTGACCACACCGGCAGCGACGGTGCCGACGCCGGCGTGCGAGACCAGCTTCACCGAGATCAGCGCCTGCGGATTCACTTCCTTGAGATCGTGGATCAGTTCGGCCAGATCCTCGATCGAATAGATGTCGTGATGCGGCGGCGGCGAGATCAGGCCGATACCGGGCTTGGCGTAGCGCAGGCGCGCAATCGTCGCATCCACCTTGTGGCCGGGCAGCTGCCCACCCTCGCCCGGCTTGGCGCCCTGGGCGACCTTGATTTGCAGCACTTCGGCATTGACCAGGTAGGTCGGCGTGACGCCGAAGCGGCCGGAGGCGACCTGCTTGATCTTGGAGGTTTTCTCGGTGCCGTAGCGGGCCGGGTCTTCGCCGCCTTCGCCCGAATTGCTGCGCGCGCCGAGCCGGTTCATCGCGATGGCCAGCGCCTCGTGCGCCTCGGGCGACAGCGCACCGAGCGACATGCCGGCGGAGTCGAAGCGCTTGAGGATGACAGCCGCCGATTCGACCTCGTCCAGCGGAATCGATTCGCCCGCAGGTTGTACGCCGAGCAGGTCGCGCAAGGCCGACGCCGGCCGGCGATCGACATGATTGGCGTAGACGCGATAGTCGTCTTGCTTGCCGCTGCGCACCGCTAGCTGCAGGCTGGCGATCACGTCCGGGTTGTACATGTGGTACTCGCCGCCGTGCATGTACTTGTAGAGGCCGCCAGCGCGCAGCGGCAGCGCCTCGTCCCAGGCCTCCGCGGCGAGCAAACGCTGTTCGTGCTCCAGGTCGGTGAAGCCGGCGCCGCCGATGCGCGAAGGCGTGCCGGGAAAGCACAATTCGACCACTTCTTTCGACAAGCCGACGATCTCGAACAACTGCGCGCCGCGATAGCCGGCAACGGTGGAGATGCCCATCTTCGAGAGGATCTTCAGCAGGCCCTTGCGAATGCCGCGCCGGTAGCTGCGACCGATCTCGATGCGGTCGTTGGCGATGTGTCCTTCGCGGCCGAGTTCGAACAGGCTCTGATAGGCTAGCCAAGGATAGATTGCAGTGGCGCCAAAACCGAGCAGGCAGGCGAATTGGTGCGGGTCGCGCGGCGTGGCAGTCTCCACGATGATGTTGCACTGGCAGCGCAAGCCTTCATCGATCAAATGCGCGTGCACCGCGCCGACCGCGAGCAGCGCGTGGATCGGCAGCTTGTCGCGCTGCGGATAGCGGTCGCTGAGGAAGACCAGCGCCTGGCCGTCGCGCACCGAGGCGGCGGTCTGCTCGCACAGACGGCGCAGCGCCGCTTCCAGGCCCTCGTCGCCGCCGTACATCAGGTCGAAGCGCGGCACCTCGAGGTACTGCGGCAATGCCAGGATCTCGCGCAGCTTACGCTGCGACAGCACCGGCGAATTGATGATGATCTGCCTCGCGTTGGCCGGGCTCAGCTCGAATACGTTGGCCTCGGGCCCGATCTGCGTCACCAGCGACATCACCAGCTTTTCGCGCAGCGGATCGATCGGTGGGTTGGTCACCTGCGCGAACGCCTGACGGAAACGGTCGAACAGCGGACGCACCTGGCGCGACATCGCCGCGATCGGGGTGTCGTCGCCCATCGAGCCGGTGGCCTCGGCCTCCAGTTCGGCGATCACCTTCAATACGGATTCGCGTTCCTCGCGCGACAGCCCGTACAGCTTCTGGTAGCGGCGCAACTCGTCGGTAGACAGCGGCTCGGCGGCCAGCGACGGATCGATCAGGTCCGACTCGAGGTAGCTGACGCCGGCGCGCAGCCAGTCGCGGAACGGCGCGCGCTTGCGGTTGATCTCGTCGATGTCGGCGTCGCGCAGCAACTTCTTGTTGGCGAAGTCCACCGCGATCATCTCGCCAGGCGCGAGCCGGCCCTTGGCAATCACCTGCGCGGAGGGCATGTCCCACAGGCCGGCCTCGGAGGCGACGATCAGATGGTTGTCCTTCGACAGCGCCCAGCGCGCGGGGCGCAGGCCGTTGCGGTCCAGCGTGCAGGCAGCGTAGCGACCGTCGCACATCACCAGCCCGGCCGGGCCGTCCCAGGGCTCGCTGTGCAGCGCGTAGTACTCGTAGAACCCGGCGAGGTCTTCGTCGATGTTCTCGCGCGCGGCGAACGCCGGCGGCACCAGCACGCGCATCGCGGCGAGCAGATCCAGGCCACCAGCCAGCAGCACTTCCAGCGCGTTGTCTAAGCTTTCCGAATCCGAACCCTGCTGGCGCACCAGCGGGCCGAGATCGGAGAGATCGAGCAGTGGCGAACGCAGGATGCTTTCGCGCGACTGCATCCAGCGCCGGTTCGCACGGATGGTGTTGATCTCGCCGTTGTGTGCGAGCAGGCGGAACGGCTGCGCCAGTCGCCACTGCGGCATGGTGTTGGTTGAGAAGCGCTGGTGGAATACCACTGCGTCGGCGATCAGCGCGGCGTCGCGCAGGTCGGCATAGACCTCGCGCAGCCGACCGGGCGCGGCCATCGCTTTGTAGCCGATCACCTGCGATGACAATGTCACCACGTAGAACTGCGCATCGTCGCGCAAAGCGTGCTCGGCCCGACGACGCGCACGGAACAGCGCGCGCTCGAACGCGTCGTCGTCCATCGCAGCACCGGCGGCGACGAATATTTGCCGCACATCCGGCTGCGCGGCGGCGGCCAGCGGGCCACAGGCTTCCGCGTTCACCGGCACCGCGCGCCAGCCAGCGACGGCGAGGCCTTCTTCTTCGATGTGCTGGTTCAGTGTGTCGATCGCGGCCTGGCCGCTAGCCGGGTCGAGAAACACCACGCCGGCTGCAAACCGCTCGCCCAGCACAATGCCGGCCTGCGTGGCCAGCGCGCGCAACCACAGCTGCGGCCGATGGATCAGTACGCCGCAACCGTCGCCACTGATGCCGTCCGCATTGACGCCGCCGCGATGCGACAGTTTGGCCAGCGCATTGAACGCAGTATCCACCACCCAGGCGCTGGCATGGCCGTCGATCTGCGCGACCAGGCCGAAGCCACAGCTGTCGTGTTCAAAGCTGGCGTCGTACAGACGCGGGTTCAGCGGCATCGTCACCGAACTGTTCTCCACTGGCTAAGGGCTGGGATACTGATTCACGGGGCGCAGATGGCCTGCCGTGGATAACCGACAGGCCGTAGTACTGGATTCCAGCCCGACTTTACGCACACTATTGCAGCGCGTCAAAAAGACGTCCAGCCGGCTAAATGGATAACGCGCGGATAACGCAGGCGTATGTATCAGTGCGCGCTAACGGCTCTGACTCGCAAACCGCGCCAAGACGGTATCGCCGGCCAGCAGTCGCTGGTGTATCGCGCCGGGCCGGGCTCACGGATAATCGCCGCATGTCCTCCGTGGTGCAGTCCATGCGAAACCGCCGATCCGTCGCCCTCGTGCTCGCCTCCCTGTTGTGGAGCGTCGGCGCAGCGCATGCACAAGACGGCAAGAGCAAGGTCGCCGCGCAGCAGCAGCTGAACGAGGTGCACAGCAAGGTGGCGGCGCTGACCAAGGAGCAGGCGCAGACCGCAGCCCAGCGCGACAGCGTGAATGCCGAACTGGCCCGGCAGGCCACCGCAGTGGCCGCCGCCGCGCGCGCACTGCGCGCGACCGAGAGCGCGCTGGCCGCCAAGCAGCATGACCTGGCTGAGCTACAGGAACAGCGCGCGACCCTGGAGAAGACGCTCGACAGCCAGCGCGCCGCGATCGCCGAGCTGCTGCGCGCTACCTACGCGCTGGGCCAGGGTTCCGACCTGCGCGTGCTGCTGGGCGACGAGGATGTCGGCCGCATCGCTCGCGCGCTGGCCTACTCCAAATATTTCCAGCAGGACCGCGTGCAGCGCGTGCAGCAGTTGATGGGCGACCTGGCCAAGCTGCAGGAACTGGAAACGAGCATCACCGCCGAACAGGAGGCGCTGCAGGCGACCCGCACGCAGCGCGAACAGCAGGCGAAAACCCTGCAACAACAGCGCGCCGAACAGCAGAAACTGGCCGGTCAGGTCGATGCGCAATACAAGAACGAAGGCCAGCGGCTGGCCGCGCTGAAACAGGACGAGCAGGCGCTGAACCAGTTGCTGGCGCAGTTGCAGAAGGCGATCGACGAGGCTGCGCGCAAGGCCGCCGCCGAAGCTGCCGCGCACGCACGGCCCGGCACGCCGCCACCCACCGGCCGCCCGGCCGGCGACATCCGCGGCAACCTGCCCTGGCCGGCCAGCGGCCCGGTGCGCAGCTACGGTAACGGCGTGCTGATCACCGCCGAGCGTGGCAGCGACGTGCACGCGGTAGCCCGCGGCCAGGTGATCTACGCCGGCTTCCTGCGCGGCTACGGCATGCTGATCATCCTCGACCACGGCGGCGGCTGGCTCAGCATGTACGGCAACAACGAGAGCGTGCTGCACGGTAAGGGCGACTCGGTGAGCGCGGGTGAGGCGCTCGGCACCGCCTCGCAGGTCACCGGCGTCAATACCGGCGTGTATTTCGAGCTGCGCCAGAACGGCCGCCCGGTCGACCCGCGCAGCTGGCTCAGCCGCAACCGCTGAGCTTATACGGCAAGTGCCGCACTGGGCATGTCATCAATCACCCAGTGAGTCGCGGAGTGATTGATGACACGCCCTAGACGGTACTTTACGAACCTTCCGGATATCATGCCGTCTAAGCCCGGTCGCAGAGGTTTCTGTGCCGACGCGTGCGGGTTTGGGCCCGTCGCGGTGTTTTCCAGCTTTGCGGAGTCGTCCATGCGGTTTTCCACCTTCAGTCTGATCGCGCTGCTGCTGGCCACGCCACTCGCCCAAGCGCAGAATCCCGCGGACGCCGCGGCCGCGGCGGCGAGCGCGCTGGGCGTGCCGCTGGGCGACGATCCCCAAGCGCCGCCGGCGCTGTCCGCCGCGCCGGCCAGCGCCAGCTCGTCGGCCGGCGCGGCCGACCGTGTCGACCTGGACGACATCCGCAACTTCAGCCGCGTCTACGAGATCGCCCGCCAGGCCTATGTCGAGAAGCTCGACAACAAGACCCTGATGAAGGCCGCGATCAGCGGCATGCTCAGCGGTATCGATCCGCATAGCGAATACCTGGACAAGGACGGCCTGGCCGAACTCAACGAGGACACCACCGGCCAGTACAGCGGGCTGGGCATCGAGGTGATGCAGATCGACGGCGGCCTGCGCATCGTCGCGCCGATCGACGACACACCCGCCTCGCGCGCCGGCATCAAGCCGGGCGACAGCATCGTGAAGATCGACGGCAAGCTGGTCGACTCGGAGAACATCGACGATATGTTCAAGAAGCTGCGCGGCGACCCCGGCAGCAAGATCACTCTTACCATCCTGCACGAGAAGAGCGACAAGCCGGTCGACTACCCGCTGATGCGCGAGAAGATTTCGGTGACCAGCGTGAAGGTGCGCGAACTCGAACCCGGCTACGCCTACATCCGACTCAGCCAGTTCCAGGACGACACCGCGCCGGATCTGGAGAAGAAGCTCGGCGAGCTGATCAAGAAAAACGGTGCGCAGAAAGGCGCCGTGCTCGACCTGCGCTCCAATCCCGGCGGCCTGCTCACTGCGGCGGTCGGCGTGTCCGACGACTTCCTCGACAGCGGCACCATCGTCACCACCCGCGGCCGCCTGCAGGATTCCAACCTCAGCTTCAGCGCGCATCCGGGCGACCTGCTCAGTGGCGCGCCGATGGTGGTGCTGGTCGACAACGGCACCGCGTCCGCCGCCGAAATCGTCTCCGGCGCGCTGAAGGACAATCACCGCGCGCTGATCATCGGCCGGCGCACCTTCGGCAAGGGCGTGGTGCAGACCGTGCTGCCGCTGGATGCCGATCATGCAGTAAAGATCACCACCGCGCGCTACTACACGCCCAGCGGCACCTCGATCCAGGCCGAGGGCATCAAACCCGACATCGCCCTGGCCGACCTCGCCGTCAACAAGGCCGACAGCCCAGCCGTGCTGATCAGCTCCGAAGCGGATCTGCCCAACCACCTCGCCAACGAAAGCGCTGACAAGGGTGACATCGACAACGACGGCAGCGCCGAAAACGCCAAGCTGGCGACCCAGGATTACGCGCTATCGCAGGCGCTGAACGTGTTGAAAGGGCTGTCGCTGAACCGTCCTGCCGGCGCACCGTCGAAGCGCTGAGGCCGCAAGCACACGGATACCTGCGGCAAGGCGACGCTGGCTGACTGCCATGTCACTGCCATGCCGGATAAAGGCTAATGGCCGAGGATGCTTCGGCACGGTCAAACTGTTGCTTGATAATTGCGCGAGAACGAACAGCGGGTTAATCGGGGTCGTCTCGAACTCATGGATTATCGCCCGGTCACTCGGTGCAACGATAATCTTTCACGAGATCATATCCATTCGGATGAAACTCGACAGCCTTTCACGCCCGCATTCGCCGCATTCAACGAATTCAAGTTTTGAGAGCAATTCAATAACCCTTCTTTATAGCAATTGAGCTTGCCGAATAATCTGCCTCTTCGCCGAAATGTGATCCGATCGAGCACCTGGCGATCTGCTCAGCGGAAAGGCTGCGCAAGTACTTGAGCACCCATCATTCGATTATCAGAATGAGGACGCGACTGAGAGCAGTCGCGCATTCCACACAATCTAATGAGGGACCACCATGATTCGTAAACTCTTCCTGGCTCTTCCGGTTCTGCTGCTGCCACAGCTCGTCTCGGCGCAAACCATCGTCACCGACCCTCAGTTGGAGGCGACCGCGCAGCAAATTCAAGCCACTCAGACGCAAATCCTGCAGCAGCTCGTTGCGATCCACTCGCTGTTGCTGAATGGGCAAACATCACTGTCCCCGGCTCAACGTGCAGCCATGGCCAGCAGCATGGAAAAGGCGATTGCCGCGGCCGATTCGACCGGCAGGGCCTCGGTGAGCAGCACTCTTTCAGGCAAGCTTGCAGCCCCCGCCACTGAAGTTGCCGCTACCGGCAAGTAATCCGCAGAGTCCGGAATCGGGCCATGTCCGATTCCGGACTCTAGCTCGCTTGCCATGGCCTAGGGTGGTTCGAGCGCGGAAGCTCATCACTGCAGAGGTTGCCAAGCGTCAAGTCGATGCAACGGGCTTGATAGTGGATTAGCAAATCCTGACGCAATACCTTCGACCACCCTGCTGGCAATCCGGGCTCAAGCGACTCACTACCGCTGGCGCGATCATGCTTGAGCGCCATTGGATTTTCGCCGACTGGGTGAATTCGCGTGAATTCAGCATCGCGCGGCGATCAAAAGGCGGGCGAGAGCTTCGCGAATTCCATGTCACACCATGGCGACACGCGCCGAATGCCGCCCCGTCACGCGCCGGGCTGCTTCGGCACCGGCTTGATCAGCCAGCGCACCGCCAGCAGGCCCACCTCGTAGAGCAGGCACATCGGAATGCCCAGCATGAACATCGAGGTGAAGTCCGGTGGCGTGACCACGGCGGCAATGGCGAACGCGCCAACGATCGCGTAGCGGCGGCTGCGGCGCAGCTTGTCGAGGTCGACCACGCCGATCGCGGCGAGGATCACCACCGCCACCGGCACCTCGAAGCACAGGCCGAAGGCGAAGAACATCAGCATCACGAAGTCGAGGTAATGGCTGATGTCGGTCATCATTTCCACGCCCTGTGGCGTCACCGCGATCAGGAAGCGGAAGGCTGCCGGCAGCACCAGGAAATAGGCGAACGCGCAGCCGAGATAGAACAGCAGCAGCGTCGCCACCAGCAGCGGCCGCGCCAGACGTTTCTCGTGCTTGTACAAGCCGGGACTGACGAAGGCCCACAGCTGGTAAAGGATCATCGGCATGCCGATGAACAGCGCCGCATAGAAGGCCAGCTTCAACGGCGTCACGAAGGTGCCGGCTACTTCGGTGGCGATCAGGTGCGCGCCCTGTGGCAGGCGTGCCACCAGCGGCGCGGCCAGTTCGGCATACAGCCGGTTGGCGAAGGGAATCAGCACTACCAGCAGAAGCAGCACGGTGCCGCTGGCCCACAGCAGGCGCGAGCGCAGTTCGAGCAGGTGCGAGAACAGGCCCTGCTGCAGATCGATTTCCGGCTCAGTCGCCATGGGGTGTCGTTCCCGGCTTTGGTGCGACGGGCGACGGATCGTCGGGTTTGCTCGACTCGACGGATGGCGATTCGCTCGCAGCCCGATCCAGCGGCCGCATCACGCCGAGTGGCACGCCTTCAGCCGGCGGCTTTGAATCGGCGGCGCCGAGCTGGGTCGCGGCATCGGCGAACGGCTCGCGGACCTGCTTCAAGGTGTCGTCCAGCTCGCTCTGCGCCGTTTCCGCATGCGCAGCGGCCGCACGCGCGGCGCGTTTGATTTCTTCGATCTGCAATTCACGCTCGACCTCGGCACGCACGCTATCCCAGCTACCGCGGATGCGGCGCAACAGCGCACCGGCGGTGCGCGCTACTTCGGGCAGCTTCTCCGGGCCGAGCACGATCAGGGCGATCAGCGCGAGCAGTACCAGTTTGCCGAGGCTGATCTCGATCATGGAACAGGCTCTCAGGACTCAGTCGGGCGCAGGTTCAACGGAACGACGGTGGGATCGAGGCGATTCGACGGCACACGAACTCGATCGACCGGCGATTATTTCGACTCGGACGAATCGTGCTGGTTCTGCGTGGCGCTGGAAACCGACGGCGGCGGATCGGCCCGCAGCTGCTCTTCCTTGCGCTTCTTGTCGTCGTCGCCCTCGTCCAGGCCTTTCTTGAAATTGCGCACGGCGCCGCCGAGATCGGAGCCGATATTGCGCAACTTGCTGGTACCGAAGACCAGCACAACGATCAGCAGCAGGCCCAGTACGTGCCAGATGCTCATGGAATCACCTCATCAGGATGCGGGCATGGGGCTCGCGAAAGGGACGCAAGCTACCCGATGTTGGAGCCTGTGCAAAGCCTGGGCTCTCAGCGCTGAGTGTACTCCTCCAGGCTGTCGCGGAAGCTGACCACCGGCGCCGGCACGTCGTGCACGCCGCCTTCGAAGATGCGTCGCGGTGTGATGCCGGCGCCGTAGATGGCCGAATTGGCGTCGTAATCGATCCGTAACGCGGCACCATCCAGCGCCACGCCGGCGAACAGACCGCGCGAGCGCGAGTAGGAGTAGATCTCGGCCTTCATCTGCGAATCGGTGGAAGCGGCGGCATTGCGGCCGACCGGACCGGCGGCCGCGGCAGCATCCGCGCCGATGGTGAACTTGCCGTTGACGATGCCGTCGACGCCGCGCTGGGTGCGGAACACCAGCACCAAGTCGGTGGACGACACGCCGGCCTGGAAGCCGATGCTGCCGCCGGTGATGGTGACGAAGCTGGGGTTCGACCAGGTGCCGTCCGGTCCCTTCACCGAGATCAGCCCCTCGCCGCGGCGGCCGCCGAACACGAAGCCGACCTTCAGCACGTCGGGAATCACCGCGATCGCCTTGGCTTCCTTCAGCAGGTCCGAGGGGATCGACTTGTCCGGTGCCTGCATGATTTCTTTCAGCACGCGCACCGAGTTTTCCGCGCGTACCAGCGGCGGGTCTTCCGCGTGCACGGCCATGGCTGGCAGCAGCAGGGCGACGGTGGCGATGAGCAGACGACGCAGTGATGCTTTCAACATGGATGACTCCTGACAAGTTTCGATGGTGCCGACGTGCATGGGGAATGGCGTGGGCGGCTTGTAGCAAGCGCTCAAGCCAGTTAGCCACTTGTGGCAAGCAATCAAGCCGTTGAGCCACTTGTGGCAGACTGCCGGACTGCAACCGCCAGCCAGGCCCTCATGCCTTACCGCAGCCACTATACCGGCCTTGCCGAAGCTTCCGAGCAGCAACTCGTTAAGACCGGTGTGCTGCTGGTTAATCTTGGTACACCCACGGCGCCCACCGCGCGCGCGGTGCGTCCCTATCTGGCGGAATTCCTCGGCGATCCGCGTGTCATCGAAATGCCACGTTGGCTATGGTGGCTGATCCTGCACGGAGTGATCCTGCGCATCCGGCCGGCACGCTCGGCGCACGCCTACGCGAAGATATGGACCGAACGCGGCTCGCCGCTGCGCGTGCTCAGCGAGGCCGTTACGACGGCCGTGCAAGCGGAACTCGATCGCCACGGCACGGACTTCCGCGTCGCACTGGCGATGCGCTACGGCGAACCCTCGGTGGCCTGGCAGATCGAGCAGTTGCAGCGCGATGGCGTGCGTCGATTGCTGGTGCTGCCGCTGTATCCGCAGTATTCCGGCACCTCCACCGGCTCGGTGATCGACGCGGTCGCCGATGCGTTCAAGCGCCTGCGCTGGCCGCCGGAGCTGCGCATCGTCAACGACTATCACGACGATCCCGCGCACATCGAAGCGCTCGCGCAGGGCATCGAACGCTGGTGGGCACAGCACGGCCGCGGCGAACGCCTGCTGCTGTCCTTCCACGGCATTCCGGAACGTTATGTGCAGGCCGGCGATCCCTACTACGCGCAATGCCAGACCACCGCACGGCTGCTGCGCGCGCGGTTGCGACTGGATAAGACGCATCTGCTGGTGAGTTTCCAGTCGCGCGTGGGCCGCGAACGCTGGCTGCACCCCTATACCGACCAGACCGTGCGCGAGCTCGCCGCTGCTGGTGTCAAGAAACTTGATGTCGCCTGCCCCGGCTTCGCCGTGGACTGCCTGGAAACGCTGGAGGAAATCGCCATGCAGAACCGCGATTTCTTCGTCGCTGCCGGCGGCGAAGCGCTGCGCTACATTCCCGCGCTGAACGACGATCCGGCACAGATCGCCAGCCTTGCGGGGCTGGTGCTGCGACACAGCCAGGGCTGGCCGCAAGCCACCACCGATGGACACACCGCGCATGCCGACTGAACTACGCATCGCGCTGCCGACGCTGAATCTCACCGCGCAGGTCTGGGGCGACACCGATGCGCCACCGTTGCTGGCGGTGCACGGCTGGCTCGACAACGCGGCGAGTTTCTCGCTGCTCGCGCCACACCTCGCGAAACGCTGGCGGCTGATCGCGCTGGACCTGCCCGGTCACGGCCATTCCGATCACCTGCCGGCCGGTGCGCAGTACGCCTATATCGACTATGTGCGCTGCCTGCTCGCCGCGCTCGATGCGCTGCCACTGCCACGCTGCAGCCTGCTTGGGCATTCGCTTGGCGCCGGCATCACCGCGCTCGCTGCGGCGGCGCGACCGCGACAGATCGACCGGCTCTACCTGATCGAAGGCCTCGGTCCGCTCGGCGACGATGGCACGCAGACCCTGCAACGATTCCGCAACGCGCTGCAGGAAAATCCCTCGCCGAGCCGTGGCCTACGCGTGTTCCGCGACATCGAACAGGCAGTCGAGGTGCGCGAAGCGGTCAGCGGATTGCCTGCCGAACTGGCTCGTCCGATCGTCGAGCGCGGCCTGGCCGAAACCGACGGCGGCTGGCGCTGGCGCAGCGATCCGCAGCTCAATCGCGCCAGCCCCGCGCGGCTGGCGGAAACGCAGATCCACGACCTGCTCGCCGGCATCGAGGCACCGACCCGGCTGTTGCTGGCCAAACCGGTCACGCCTTATCTGCCCAGCGGGCCAATGCTGGCGCGTGCCGCCCGTGTGCCGCGCATCCGTGTCGATCACCTGGGTGGCGGTCACCACCTGCAGCTGGAGCACCCGCAGGCGGTGGCCGAATGGATCGAGCAATCCGACGCCGCTGGTTAGAGCTTGTTCGAATCTTTTGGCAGGGGATATGGTGCTTGGCGACCGGGCTCGCCTGCGGCGGGCTTTCGTCCTCTTTGGAGAGGGGTTTCGGTCGCCTGACGGCGCCCGAGTCACTTTTCTTTGCTGGCCCAAAGAAAAGTAACCCAAAGAAATGGCCTAGCGAGCCCGTCGGGGCTAAAAGCGTGTGCGAACACGCCTTGCCGACTTAGTCCGCTACTCACAGAGTCGTTGCCGCCGCTATACCGCGACCGCTCGGGAGTCACGGCAAGGGAGATTGAATAGCAACTTGAAGTTGCAGTTGCATACACGCTTCATGGGGCGCCTGGCGATGCGCAGCGAGCCAAGCTTTCCTCGCCTCGGCCAACGAGCGCTCGCGGCATAGCGGCGGCAGCTCCTCTTGAGTAGCGCCCTGACAGACAAAGCAAGGTCTTGCCTGCTTGTATTCCCATCGGGTTGCGTCAGGCCATTTCTCTTGGTTACTTCTCTTTGGGCCAGCAAAGAGAAGTGACTCGGGCGCCGGCAGGCGTCCGAAAGCCCGCCGCAGGCGAGCCAAGTCGCCAAGCGACCATGCCGCCGCCACAAGATATTGAACAGGCTCTCAGGAACCGCGCTTGCCGGGATGCGCCGCCTTGCCGGCGTGCTCCGGCGCCTTCAGGCCGAGTACGTTCAACCCCTGCTCGAAGGTGATGTCGGTCGGGATGTTCGCGTGCTGCAGCCGCTGGAGATCGCCGGCTAGCTCGCTGTCCACCTTGCCCATCTCGTCGTTGAACTGCTTGGCAACGGCATAGTCGCCATTGCCCTGAATAGTCAGCAGCTTGTCCGACAACGCGTTCATCGCGGCGGACATCTTGTCGAAATCGACACGATAGCGGCCGGTCGTCGCGTCCCGGCTGAAAGCACCCCGTTCCTTGAAGAAATTGAAGCGCACCATGTTCGCCTTGCCGTGCGCATCGCTGGCGCCGAAGCGCACCGAGCGCAGGATGCCGGCGAGGAAGGTGACGTAGTTGTCCATCAGTTTGGACTTGTCCAGCTCGCCCTTCTCGGCCAGCTTGGTGATCATGAACAGGCCGAGGATGTCGGCCTTGCCCTCCTCGAACACCGAGAACTGGTCCTGCAGCGCGGTGCGCACCATGCCCTTGCCGTCGATGGTCTTCTTGACCCCCAGCCCATGCGCGACTTCGTGGAACATGGTGTTCTCGAAGAAGGCGTTGAACGACAGGTGCGACTGCTGGTCATCGGCGATCAACGCCTTGGCGATCGGCAGCATGATGCGGTCGAACTTCGCCTGCATGATGTTCTCCAGCTGCAGCCGGCGCGTGCCCTTTTTCAACTGCACTTCTTCGTCGTTGGGCAGGTTGATCGCGATGGTCTTGGCGCCGACATTGGCATCGCCGGCGTAGTACACCGCGAAATACGCGTTGAGGTCGGCGTCGGAGCCCGGCACCTCGGTCTTGTACTTGGCATCCACCGGCAACTCGCGCTGCAGCTCGGGCAGGTACTTCGCGAAGCGCGCGAGCTTGGCGCTCCAGGCCTGGTCCTTGATCAGCACGTAGCTCTCGTAGCTGGCTTTGTAGCCGAAGAGCTGGTCGTCGTACGATTCGATCGGGCCGATCACGATGTCGACTGGATTGTTCTTCATCGACATCCAGGCGTAGTCGCTGGCGCGGAAATTGTCGTCGAGCAGGGCATCGGCGCGCAGCTCCAGGTAGTGCGCGAAATCCGCATCGGCGGAGAGCTTGGCCGCCTGGCGCAGCAGACCGGCGAGGTGTTGCAGGTCCGCCCGGTAGGCCTGGTGATATGGCACGCTGATCAGCTGCCCCTTCGCGTCACGGCGCAGCAGGGTGTACAGCGAAGCCTTGTCCTTGAGCGGCGATTTTTCGAATTCTTCCTTGCTCATATCGCTCGGATAGAACTGCGCACCGGGTGGACGCGCGCCAACCCCGCTGACGAACGGCTGGTCGTTGTCCAGCTGGTTCCATGGGCCATAGTTGATCTCAGCGAACTGGCGCGTCACCGCATCCGGAATGCGCTGCATCAGCGCCGCCTTGTCGCCCCACGACTGTTCCCAGTAGAGCTTGTTGGTGACGTCGGCGGCCTCGATCAGCAGCGCGAGCATCTGCTTCTGCTTCGGATCGAACGCTGAAAGATCGGCCTCCAGCTTGACCGAGGCGTACTTGGCCAGGCCCTGCCGCGCCACCTCGGCATCGCCCGAGCCCGCTGCCGTGGAAGTCAGCTGGTTACCAGCGGGCGACGCCTCCTGCGCCTTGGCGGAACCGGAGCCGCAGACGGCCACCATGGCGGCAGCCAGATTCAGGGCAAGCAGGCGACGATGCATGGTGGATTTCCTCGCTGAAGTAATCCGCCATGATATCGCCATCTGCCGCGCCGTCCTGCTGCGCTGCGGCTAGCTGGAAATCGCCAGCCGCTCGGAACGGTAGAGCTGCGCGGTGACCAGCACAGCGACGAACGCCGCGAGCAGGCTGCCGGCAAGACACAGCACGAACTGTTGCTCGGTGACGCCGTCCCCGCGCAGCAACTGCATGATACCGAGGTGCTGGCCGAGCAGCGGCATCGCGTACATCCACGGCTGCGGCTTGATCGGCATGGCCGAGAGCAGCACGCTGGGAATCACCGGCACCAGCATCAGCAGCGACACATAGGTCTGCGCCTCGCGATAACTCTTCGCGAACGCAGCCACCATCGACTGCAGCGCGGCCAGCAACACGCCCAGCGGCAGCATCAGCAGCAGCACCCTGACGCCGAAGTGCAGGCCGAGGTCCAGCTCCATGCCGAGCTTGTCGGTCGGCACGAAATGACCGACCACGAAGAACGCCAGCAGGGTGATCAGCAGGCTGACCGTGGAGAACACGCAGATCGCACAGAGCTTGCCGGCGAGAATTTTCCAGCGCGCCACCGGGTTGGCGAACAGCGGCTCCAGCGATTGCCGCTCGCGCTCGCCGGCGGTGAGGTCGATCGCCAGGTACATGCCGCCCAGGAACACGGTCAGCACGAAAAAGTACGGCAGGATGGAGAACATCAACGCGGCGCGCGCCTGCGCCGTAGCCTGGTCGCGCCGCGCCGCGACGACCGGGGTCGCTATGCCCGGCGACAGCCCGCGCGCAACCAGCCGCATCGCGCCTTGCCGTCGCGCGTAGTTCTCGATCAGGTCGCTGACCCGTTCCACCGAGGTGGCGGCATCGCGCTGCGAGGAGTCGTAGATCAGTTCGACCTGCACCGGCTCGCCCTTGCGCCAGGCCTGGGCATAGTCGGGCTGGATGCGCAGCACGACGTCGGCGTCGCGATCGCGCACCGTCTGCTCCGGATTGGCAACCGGCGCGCCGGGCACCACGCCGCCGGTCCTCAGCGCGTCCAGCAGGTTCGGCGCATACGCCGCGCCGACCACCGGCACCGGCAACGGCGCATCCGCCTTGTCGAATTCGCGGCTCAGCTGCATGTTCAACAGCACCACCAGCATCACCGGGCCGAACAGCGGACCGGTGAGCAGCGCGCTCATCAGCGTGCGGCGGTCGCGCAGGTTCTCGCGCACCTCTTTCAGGAAGACGGTGAGAAACGCGCGACTGCGGAAAGGCCGAGTCGTTGGTGTAGACGCGTTCATGCTGCAAGTCCTTCATCTGTGCCGATGATTTTCACGAAGGCGTCCTCCAGGTTTTCTTCGCCGGTCTGCGCGCGCAGTGCGGCGGGCGATTCGTCGGCAACCACGCGGCCGTGTGCGATCACCACGATGCGGTCACACAGCATCGCCACCTCCTGCATGATGTGGCTGGAGAACAGCACGCAGCGGCCCTCCGCCTTCAATTTCTGCATGAACTGGCGCAGCGCGCGGGTGGCCATCACGTCGAGGCCGTTGGTCGGTTCGTCGAGGATCACGTTGCGCGGATCGTGGATCAGCGCGCGGGCGATCGCGGTCTTCACGCGCTGCCCCTGCGAGAAGCCTTCGGCGCGGCGATCGGCGATGTCGTGCATCTCCAGCGCATCGATCAGCGCGGCGCCGCGCGTGCGCAAGACGTCCTCGGGCAGACCCTGCAGGCGTGCGAAGTAGTCGATGTTCTCGCGTGCGGTGAGCCGCTTGTACAGGCCGCGCGCATCCGGCAGCACGCCAAGCTGGCGGCGCACGCCGAGCGGATCGACCGCGGCGTCGATCCCATCCACCAGCACCTGGCCGCGGTCCGGTGTCATCAGCGTGTAGAGCATGCGCAGCGTGGTGGTCTTGCCGGCGCCGTTGGGGCCAAGCAGGCCAGTGATCTCGCCGTCGCGGGCGACGAAGCCGACGCCGTCCACCGCCTTCACCGAACCGAACGCCTTGTGCAGGTCTTTCACTTCGATCATGGCGTTGCTCCATTGAAATCGATGAAGGGCGGCGTCGGCCGCAGCAGGTCCAGGCAACCCGCATCGAGCTTGCCGGGTTCGACCTGCTTGCCATCGACGCCCTCGATGAACTGCTTGACCAGCTTCGGCATGCAGCCGGCGGCGATCACGTTATGGCCTTGCCCCTTGAGCACCAGATGGCGGGCATGTGGCAGCTCCTTCGCTACCTCGTCACCATAGCGCGGCGGCGTCACCGGGTCGTACTGGCCGGACAGCAGCAACACCGGCTTGTCGGTTTTCAGTGGCGTGTGGAAATCGGCCGGTCGCGCGCCCTTCGGCCAGATCGGGCATACGGTCTGGAACGCCTCGATGAGGTGCGTGCCGAGAATGGTGTGCGCATCCTGCGGACGCGGCTTGAGCAGGTCGGCGTCCTCGCTGCAGATCACCGAATACTGCATGCCCGAATCCATCGTGTCGGCGAGGTCGCCGGACAGCAGCTTGGCCTGGCCGAGCAGCGGACCGACATCGCCGCGCGCGGCAGCGTCGATCGACAATGGCAGCAGCGCGGCGGTGAGTGGCGAATAGGCGAACATGCGCACCACGCTGGCCAGCGAGGCCTCGCTCAGCATGCGCTGCACGCTCTGGTAACTCTCCGGATCGCGGAAGCTGACCCGGTGCGGACTGGAACGCAACGCATCGCGCAGCTGGTACAGCGTCTGGTACGGATCGCCGAAGCGTTGCTTGCACGCCGGCTCGGCGGTGCAGTGCGCGAACTGCGCCTTCAATGCGTCGTCGAGGTTCTGCGCGAAATCCTCGCCGAGCACCAGCGAGTTCGGCACCACGCCATCGAGCAGCACGCTGCGCACGGCATCCGGATGGCGCATCACATACTGCTGTGCCATCCGCGTGCCATAGGACACGCCGACCAAGTCGAGGCGCGGCGAACCCAGCGCCTTGCGCGCGTCTTCCAGATCTTCCACCGCCACCGTGGTGGTGTAGTAGCGCGGATCGGCGCGGGTCTGGATCTGTTGCAGGCATTGTGTGGTTTGCGCGCGCAGCACGGCAGGGTCGTCTTCACCGTGTTCTTCGACAGCCTGCGCGGGGTCCTTGCAGCTCAGCGGGTTCGAGCCGCCGGTGCCGCGTTGATCCAGCAAGAGCACATGGCGATGCGCCAGCAGGGGCTCCAATGCGGGTGCCACGCCCGGCCAGGTTTCGGTCGCCGCCTGGCCGGGGCCACCCGCCAGAAACGCGACCATGTCCGGGCTCGCCACCTGCGCGTTCGAGCGCAGCACGGCCAGCTTCAGGGTGATCTTGCGGCTGGCCGGATCGGCACGATTCTCCAGCACCACGAAGGGCGCACACCAGGCGGCGGTGCTCTGGCCGCTGTTTGGACGGCCGAGTTCGCAGGCGGTGAGCGTGAGCGAGCCGAGTTGCCAGGTGCGTGGCGATGATGGTGGCGCGGTTGCGGATGTCGCGGTTGCTGCCGGCGCCGTGGCCGGCGCCGTGCGATCAGGCGCGTGGTGGTAGTGCTGCCAACCCAGCACGGCGATCACGAGGATCGCCGCGCCGATGCGCAGGCGGGTACGTCCGTTCAAAGCCATGAGCGACTCACTCCTTCCCCGGGTCGAAAATCAGTTCGATTGGACGGCCAAACAGCCGCGCGATCTTGAATGCCAGCGGCAGGCTGGGGTCGTACTTGCCGGTCTCGATCGCGTTCACCGTCTGTCGCGACACGTCCAGCCGCTCGGCCAGATCGGCCTGCGACCAGCCCTGTTCGCCACGCAGTTCGCGGACCTGGTTGTTCATTCGCCGCGATAACGCCAGCACAGCCAGCAGCGTGCGAGGCCGTATATCCCGCAAAGCGCCGGGTAGGTCAGCAGCATCGCGAAACTGCCGTCGATGACGATGACCTTGGCCGCACCCAGAAAACCGATCACCATGCTGACGACGCCGACCACGCCAGCCGCAATCGCCAACGCCTCCAGATGTAGGCGACGCTGGAATTCGTCGGAGTGGATGATGTAGCGCACCATCGCGTAGATGAGCAGCGCGATCGGCAGCGTCGGCGACAGGGCGAGGCTAGCTTTCAGCCAAGGCGCGTCGACGTCCTGCACATGTGGCCAGACGAATAGCATGATCAGCAGATAGGCCGCCATGTACGGCGTGAACTCGCGCAGGTAGCGGCGGTCCACCGCGCGCAACGGCTGGGTTTCCTGCTTGATCATGCGCGTAGCCCGCATGACCAGCGGCCCCCACGCGCAAATGATCAGTACGCCCAGGATGCGCAGCGCCATGCCACTGCCACCACGCAGCAGCAACCATAAGCCGCCGACGAACAGCACGATCGCGCAGAACAATAGCAACCAGCCCTGCCAGCGCGTCCCCGACTGTTTGCTCATCATCGTTTCCCTGCCGACGGCGCTGCTACCTGATGGATGCGCCACTCCCATTCGTCTGCGCCATCGTTCGTCCGTATCGAGTGAACCCGCAAATCCTGCATCGTCATGGCCCCTCAAGCTGGGACTTGTCGCGCCGATGCCGCCAGTAGATGAAGGCGCGTATCAAGCCAATCGCCGCCGCGCCGGCAGCTATGCCCACCACCATGCCGGCATCGAAGGCATCGCGGCGCAGGTAGGCGAACAGCCCTACAAAACCCATCACCAGCGCGAGGATGACCAGCCGCCAGCGCAGCAGGGTCGCATTGTCCCCGTCGCAGGCCAGGTCGCCTCCGTAACGCCGGGCAATCCACCAACGCGTACCGCCATAGCAGATCATCAACATCGGAAATATCCAGATCAGCAGGACCGCCATGACATCCGCCGGCAGCACGTTGGCGACCGCCAGGAATCCGCTGATCATGCCGACCACCGCTATCACCGCGCTGGCGACGCCCAGCCCGACCAAGTGCGTACGCTGTTCGAGTTCGTCGCTGTGCCAGATCCGCCTGGCTGCCAGCCAGATCGCGTAGAGCACTGCAGGCACCGGCGCGAGGGAGAACAGCAATTTTGCCGGCAGGCTGCTCGCGTCGCGCGCCAGCGGGTAGAGCAGCACGATCGCGATGACATAGACCAGCACGGCGAGCATCATCCGGCGCTGGTATTGCCTGGCGGTAAAGCGCGGAGTCGGCGAAGTGCTCATAGGGCTTTCAGGAAATCATCCAGTGCCTGCTGAAACTTCGCCGGCTGGTCCAGCATCACGAAATGCCGGGCCGGGCTGATCGAAATCACCTTCGCGTTGGGCGCATTCGCCAGCAGACTGCGGTAATAATCGGCCTTCTGCTGTTCGCTCATGACGAGCGGCCCGCTGGCGAAATCGGGCGGGTTGTACGGCGAAATTTCCAGGATCGGCACATGCGCGTTCTTCAGTGCGGGACGTCCATCAGCGGCGAGATCCTCGGCCATATACTCGGCGGTTGCCGCGATATCACTGCGCGCGTTGAGCGGCGCATAGCGCGTGGCCAGCGCCGGATCGATCACGCCGACCTTCTGCATGTAGCTGAGCTGCTGCGCCTCGAACTGCGCGCGGGTGGAAGCGGCCATTTGTTTGCGCATGTTCGCCGCCATCGCGATGCGCTGCTCGGCGCTGACCCGGTCCATGCCGGGGAACAGCGGCAGGCCGTCCACCGCGACGGCGCCGGCAATCAGCTCGGGATGCTCGCCGGCAAAGCGTAGCGCCAGCGTGCCACCGAGGCTGTGTCCGACCAACACCGGCTTGTCGATCTTGCGTTCACGAATCAGCTGCAGCAGCGAGGCATCCGCGCGGTCATACAAGTTGCCGGCCTGCTTCGGCGCCGGCACGCCATCGAATCCGGCCAGGGTGACCGCGTAGACGACATGGTTCTTTTTTAGCCCGGCGATGGTCTGCTGCCAGACCCATGGTCCGCCGCCGAGCCCGGGCAGTAGGATCACCGCGCGACCGTGATCGCCATGGCGCTGCACGGTGAGCGTGCCGACCGTGGAAACATCCGACTCACGGCTGGCGGCGCCGGCCGTGGCTATGAACGAGGCCAATCCGAGACCAGTCGCACCAGCCAACGCTAGTCTGGCCACCGTGAAACGGAGGGTGTTCGAACGAAACATGCTCATGGGCGGGTCCTCGGGAGGCTATGTCAAGTCTGCTTGACATCTGCAGACTAGAAGTGGGCTCGCCCGATGTCAAGCGTCCTTTACACGATTATTTCGCGAAGGAATGCCGCGCCACTGACCAGACGTGAGAGCATGGTCATGTGACGCACAGGACATGACTGCGTCAAACATGTGACGCAATTGGCATTTTATAGTCGCGGTGTGTCCGTAAGTCCTTGTTAGGATCGAGACAAAGCCAGCCTATTTAGTTGGCACGACGATTGCCCTGCACATACTACGGAGCATTCCGCTCCATTCAATTTTTGGGAGAACTCACCATGCCGCTGAAGAAGATTCTGCTCGCCACCGCACTGATCGGCACTAGCGCTTTTGCCGCCTCTGCCTCCGCAGCCGTCGCCACGGCCAACTTCCAGGTGCAGATCACGATCCAGAAGGCGTGCAGCGTGACCACCAACGCTGCCTCCAACATCAACTTCGGTACGGTCGCTTCGACCGCCGTGAACACCCCTGGTACCAGCAGTATCTCCGTGATCTGCTCGAAGACCACGCCTTACTACATTGGTCTGGCGCCGTCGAACAACACCACCACCGGGGCGGGCGTGATGTCGGGCACCGGCAGCAATACCGACAAGGTGCCATACCAGCTCAACTCGGTCAGCAATACCGGACCCGTGTGGGGCAACACCGCCACCGCAACCACCGTCGGCAACGGCGTGGCAGGTACCGGTACCGGTTTGGCACAGTCGATATCGGTGTATGCCACCGTCCCCAACGCCAACTTCACCCCGGACACCTACACCGACACCGTCACTGTCAACGTGAATTACTGATCGGCGCGCTCATGGCTTTCGCACGTTTGCGACATGCCCGAGGCGCTGGTCTGCTGCTGGCAAGCCTGCTCGTTGGTCTGGGCATAGGCAGCGAATGGGCGGAAGCCAGTGGCCTGCAGGTAGCGCCGACCACGCTGAGCCTGCGCGCTTCGCAGAACGCCGATGGGCTGTGGCTCAGCAATGCCGGCGACGGCGTGGTGCATGCGCAAGTTCGCGTGTACCACTGGACGCAGGACGACAAGGGCGATCAGCTGGTGGCATCGCGTGGTCTGGTGGTCAGCCCGCCGATGCTGCAGCTGGCCATCGGCGACCGCCAGCTGATCCGGGTGATCCGAGTCGGCCCGCCGCCGAGCGGTAACGGTGCGGCGGAGGATGCTTACCGGCTGGCCATCGACGAACTGCCCGTGGCCACGCCGGATAACGCGGCCAACCCAAAACGCGGGCTGCAGTTCGTGCTGCATTACTCGGTGCCGATCTTTGTTGAACCGGCCGGCGCGGCCGCATCGCCAGCGCAATTGCAGTGGAGCCTGCAGCGTATCGGCGAGCAGGCGCAATTGCAGGTGAGTAATCGCGGCGGCAGCCACGCGCAGCTGGCTGGTCTGAATTTTATCGACAAGAGCGGCCACCGAACCGAGATCAATCCTGGCCTGCTTGGCTATGTTCTCCCAGGCGCGACGATGCGCTGGATGCTTAAGCCATCCGCCGCGGTGTTTGCCGCTGGCGGTACCCTCGAGGCAATGATCAATGGCGAGAAGGCCACGCAAAATCTGGCGCTGGCGGATCGCCCTCGTTGAGGCCGTTTTGCTGCAAGGCCTGCTCGTACCCGCCGGTCATGCCGCCAGCGGCGCGACAGCCAACGCGGACGCTGCCAGCGCCAATGCAGCGCTGATCACCGACAGCCACGACAGCACGATAAACCTCGGCGGCACCGACCTGTACCTCGACGTGATGCTCAATGGCAATCGCGCCGGCCTCGCGCATTTCAACTATCTCGACGGGGAGCTGTGGGCGAGCCTGGCGACGCTGCACCAGCTCGGCTTTTCCTTGCCGGCGAGTACGCCGGATCCAGCCAGATTGGACAGCCTGCAAGGTGTACAAGCCAGTTACGACGCAAACCATCAGGCGGTAACGATCAGCGCGCCGCTGGGCCTGCTCAAACTTGATACCGCCGTGCTCAACAGGCCCGAAAACAGCCGACCGCAGGCGAGCGCGTCGCCGGGCATGCTGCTTAACTACGACATCTACGGCACTCAGAGCGAACACGGCAACAGCAGCTTGAGTGCTTATACCGAACTGCGCGCGTTCAACAACAACGGCGTGTTCAGCAGCACCGCGCTGAGCCAGGCCACCGACTACAGCGACAGCGGCTGGCGCGATCACACCGTGCGCCTGGATACCAGCTGGAGCACCTCGTTTCCCGATAGCCTGCTGACACTGCGGGTGGGCGACACACTGACCGGTGCGCTGTCGTGGAGCCGCTCCACCCGCATCGCCGGCATCCAGCTGGGTACCAACTTCGCGCTGCAACCGTACTTGGTGACCACGCCGCTACCGGCCTTCTTCGGCTCGGCCACGCTGCCATCGGCGGTGCAGCTCTACGTCAACGGCGTGCGCCAATACAGCGGCAACGTGCCGGCCGGCCCTTTCCAGCTGAATACGATTCCCAGCATCAACGGCGCCGGTGCCGCGCAGGTGGTCTTGACCAACGCGCTGGGCCAGGCCACCACGATCAATTTCTCGCTCTACGACGAACACCGGATGCTGCAGCAAGGGCTGTCCGACTGGTCGGGGGAAATCGGCTTCGTGCGCAAGAACTACGGCCTCGATTCGTTCGATTACGGCCACGATGTCGCCGGTAGCGGCACCTGGCGCTACGGCGTCAGCAACAGCTTCACCGCTGAAGCACACGGCGAGGCCACCAGCGGACTGGCCAATGCCGGCCTCGGCGGCAACTGGCTGCTCGGCAGCGCGGGCGGCGTGGTGTCCGCTTCGCTAGCCGGTAGCGAGAACAGCGGGAACCATGGCGGGCAATACAGCCTCGGTTACAGCTGGAACGACAGCCGCTTCAACTTCAACATCAGCGGTACCCGCACCAGTGGCCGCTATCGCGATGTCGCCACGCTCTACGGCGCACCGCCGCCCAAACTCACCGCGCAGGCTCTGCTCGGTTACAACACGGGCCACCTGGGCAGCTTCGGCGTGAGCTATCTCGGCCTGCGTTACCCGCAGCAGCCGGCGACGCGCTACGCCAGCGCCTACTGGTTCAAGTCGGCCGGTGAGCATCTGTCCTTCAATCTGAGCTACAACCAGAATCTGGACAAGGATAGCGATCGCAGCATCTACCTCATCGCCACGCTGACGCTGGACCACAACATCTCGGTCAGCAGCGGCATCCAGCGCGACGGCAACCACACTGGCTTCGTGGTCGATGCGAATCAACCGCTGCCCAGCCAGGGCGGCTTCGGCTGGCGTACCTCGTTGAGCCAGGGCGATGATCGCAATGGCGGCCAGGCCGAACTGGATTATCTGGGCCGTTATGGGCAATTGCAGGCCGGCGTCAGCAGCCTCGACGGCAATCGCTACGGTTACGCCGATGCCACCGGTTCGCTGGTGCTGATGGGTGGCGACGTGTTCGCGGCGCGCCAGATTTTCGATGGCTTCGCGGTGGTTTCCACCGATGGCATTGCACATGTGCCGGTGAAGCTGGAGAACAATCCGGTCGGCACCACCGACAGCCACGGCCTGCTGCTGATCACGCCATTGAACGCCTACCAGAACAACCAGGTCAGCATCGACCCGATGGATCTGCCGGCCGACATGCGCATCGCTCATGTGCAGGCGCTGGCGACGCCGAGCGATCGCGCCGGCATCCTGGTGCATTTCGGCATCACGCCGGTGCGGGCCGCGTCGCTGATCCTGGTCGATGCCGCCGACAAACCATTGCCGCTCGGCAGCGAGGTGCGCATGCAAGGGCAACTCGGCGACGCCGCCCTGGTCGGCTTCGACGGCGCGGTCTATCTGGATACGCTGACCGAACATAACGTGCTGGACGTACAGACGCCCACCGGCAGCTGCCAGGTGCGTTTCGATTATCACAAGCAGGGCGGCAGCATTCCGCAGATCGGGCCGCTGCGCTGTAGCACAGGGACTACGCCATGAGCCGACCCGGAACATTCCGCTTGCGCGGCCTCGACCTCTTCCTGCTGCTTTGCATGGCGTTGTGGTGGCTGCCCGCCGGCAACGCGCATGCCGATTCGAACGTCACCTGCACCGCGACCATGAGCAATGTCTCGTTCGGCAATGTCAGCTTCACCGACGGCAGCGGCAGCGCCAATGCAAGCGTCAACGCCACCTTGAATTACACCTGCACCAATAACGCCATCCTGTTAGTGCAGGAAGCGACCACCGTGTGTTTTAGCATCGGCGACGGCGTGCAAGGCAATGGACAATTCAATCCACGCCAGATGACCGATGCCGCGGGCGACATACTGCAATTTCAGCTGTACCAGGGCGCCACCACGACCAACTGGGGCTCCACCGGCACGTCATCGCCTTACACCACCTCCTTCACGATTCCCGGCTCGCTCCTGGGCGGGGCACAACGGTCCGGAACCGCCACGCTGCGTGGCACCCTGGTCAGCAATCAGACCACCGCTCCGCCCGGCAGCTATCAGGATCAGTTCACCGGAGTCCACACCGCGATCCAGGTGAATTCGCAGGCGGGAACAACAGCACCTGCCAGCTGTATCGGCGGCACGTCGGGCAACAGCTTTCCATTCACCGTCACCGCAACCATCATCAAGGGCTGCACCGTCACCGCCAACAACATCAACCTGGGCGCCGTACCTTTCAACGCGATCAACACCACGGCGAGTGGCACGCTCGGTGTCATCTGTTCCAACGGCACGCCTTACTTCGTCGGTCTCGCGCCATCGAATGGCAACACGGCTGGCGCTGGCGTCATGAAAGGCGCAACCACCGGCAACACCGATCAGGTGCCTTATCAATTGAGCTCTACTGCTGGGCCCGGCGGAACGCCGTGGGGCAATACCGCCACCACGACCAGCGTGGGTAACGGCAAAGCCGGCACCGGCAATGGCCTGAACCAGTCGATGACGGTCTATGTCACCGCGCCGAGTGCGAATTTCCGGCCGGACAGCTATTCCGACACGGTGACCGTCAACGTGAATTATTGACGCACGCTCAGCGCGAGGAAATGTATTTCTCGCGGCGAATCTGCGGCACGCCCAGACCGAACTCCTTCAGCGCGGCGAACGCGGCGTCGACCATGTTCGGGTTGCCGCACAGGTAGGCGATATCGCGCTCGGTATGCGGCGCAAGCTCGGCGAGCACGCTCTGCACGTGGCCGGCGCGGTCGTGTGGCCGCGGCGTGGTGCGCTCCGCGCGGCTCAGCACGGGGTGGAAGGTGAAGCCCGGATGCTTTGCGGCGAAGGCCTCGAATTCCTCGCCGTACAGCAGCTCGCCCTCGGTGCGCGCGCCGTACAGCAGCACCACTTCGCGCTCGCCGGCGGCGAGCAGCTTGGAAATCTGCGGCAGCATCGCCCGGAACGGCGTGACGCCGGTGCCGGTGGCCAGCAGCAGATAGCGCTTGTTGGCGTCGTTCGGTAGCAGCGAGAAGCGGCCGTACGGACCGCTGATATCGATCGTGCCGCCGTGCGCCAGTCCGCCGAGCAGCGCGGTGGCGGCGCCGCCGTCGACGTAACTCACCGCGATTTCGATGCGCTCGACCTGGGTCAGGCCATTCGGCACGGCGCTCTCGCCCAGCGTCGCCACTGAGTAGCTGCGCCGGGTCGGCGTGCCGTCGTCGTAGTTGAAATGCACCTGCAGGAACTGCCCGGGCACAAAGGCCAGTGGCTGGCCGTCCACGCGCTCGAATATCAGATGCCGCACGGTGGGTGCCAGCATGAAACTGTCGACAAGGCGAAGCTGGATGGGTGCGGGGATCATAAAGGTCCAGGAACAGTGTGTGCACCTGGCGGAACCAGGCGTGCTTGGCAGCCACGTATAATACGTGGCTTGAACCCCACGGTGCAGTCCATGTCCCCGCTTCCCAGTTCACCGCTTTCCGCGGCATCCCCGCCCGCGCTCGTCATCGACAACCTCCGCAAAACCTATGGCAATGGCGTCGAAGCCCTCAAGGGTATCTCGCTGACCGTGCAGCCGGGCGACTTTTTCGCCCTGCTCGGCCCCAACGGCGCCGGCAAATCCACCCTGATCGGCATTCTGTCGTCGCTGGTGAACTCCAGCAGCGGCGACGCACAGGTGTTCGGCATGTCGGTCAACAAACAGCGCAACGAGGCGATGAAGTTGATCGGCCTGGTGCCGCAGGAGATCAACTTCAACCAGTTCGAGAAACCGTTCGACATCTGCGTCAACGAGGCCGGCTTCTACGGCATCCCGCGCAAGATCGCCGCCCAGCGCGCCGAGAAATACCTGAAGGAGCTGCGCCTGTGGGACAAGGCACAGCATCAGGCGCGCATGCTGTCCGGTGGCATGAAGCGCCGCTTGATGATCGCCCGCGCGATGATGAACGAGCCGCGCCTGCTGATCCTCGACGAACCGACCGCCGGCGTGGATATCGAGATCCGCCGCTCGATGTGGCAGTTCGTCAGCGGCATTAACGCCGCCGGCACCACGGTGATCCTCACCACGCATTATTTGGAGGAAGCCGAGTCGCTCTGCCGCAATATCGCGATCATCGACCGCGGCATCATCGTGGAAAACACCACCATGAAGCAGCTGCTCGCCACGCTCGACGTGGAAACCTTCGTGCTCGACGTCAACCTGACCGGCGGCGAGCTGCCCACGCTGCCCGGCGTCACCCTGCGACGCGTCGACGACCATACGCTGGAAGCGGAGATGGCGCGCTCGCACGACCTCAATTCGCTGTTCGCCGCACTCACCGCGCATGGCGTGGTGGTTACTTCGATGCGCAACAAGACCAACCGGCTGGAGGAGCTGTTCGTGCGACTGGTCGAGCATGGCCGACAAGAGCCGCAGGGCCAGGGAGTTGCCGCATGAGCGCCTCGACCAACCTGGTGGCACTGCAGACCATCGTACGCCGCGAGATCGTGCGCATCCTGCGCATCTGGTCGCAGACGCTGTTCCCGCCGATCGTCACCATGACGCTGTACTTCGTGATCTTCGGCAAGCTGATCGGCAGCCGCATCGGCACCATCGAGGGCGGCTTCACCTACATGCAGTACATCGTGCCCGGCCTGGTGATGATGAGCATCATCACCAACAGCTACGGCAACATTTCCAGCTCGTTCTTCGGCGCCAAATTCAGTCGCGCGGTGGAGGAAATGCTGGTGTCGCCGATGCCGAACTGGGTGATCCTGCTCGGCTACGTGATGGGCGCGGTGGCGCGCGGACTGGTGGTCGGCGCGCTGGTGCTGTTGATCGCGCTGGCGTTCACCTCGTTGCACGTGGTGCATCCGTTGATCACCTTCCTGGCGGTGCTGTTCGGCGCCACGATCTTTTCGCTGGCCGGCTTCGTCAATGCGGTATTCGCGAAGAAGTTCGACGACATCGCGCTGGTGCCCACCTTCGTGCTGACCCCGCTGACATACCTCGGCGGCGTGTTCTATTCGATCAACATGCTCGGCGAACCGTGGCAGACGATCTCGCGGGTCAATCCGATCCTGTACATGGTCAACGCCTTCCGCTTCGGCGTGCTCGGCGTCAGCGACGTCAGCACCTGGGTGGCATTCGCGGTGATGCTGGCCTTCGTGGTCGGGCTGACCATCATCGCGCTGAGCCTGCTCAAGCGCGGCATCGGCCTGCGCTCGTAAGCGGCGGACCTGATGATGCGGCCGCGCCTGCTGCTTGGTTTTCTGCTGCTGATGGGCGCGGTTTCCGCCGTGCAAGCAGGGCCGTGGCAGGTCTGCCGCATGCAGGTAGAGATCGTTGCCAAGCTGAAGAAGCCGCCCTATCCGGCGTTGCAGGCGCGGGTGCTGCAGGTGGAGCCGAAACGGGCCGCGATGGAATGCCCCGCTGCCGGCGATGTCATCAGCTTCGTGCCGGAGAGTGTCGACTACCAGAGCACGCTACCCTTCAAGCGCTGGCCCAGACCAGGACAAACCATCCGCATGCGCTACCTGTACCTCGACGGCATCTGCAAGCGGGAGTCCGTGCCCGACAGCCCCTGCCGGATCAAACATTATCCAATCGACGGGCTTGAGCCGGACCAGCATGCGCGTCAATAAATACATCAGCGAAGCCGGCCTGTGTTCGCGCCGCGAGGCAGACGAGCTGCTGCTGGCCGGACGCGTCAGCATCAATGGCGAAGTAGTGAGCACCGGCGCGAAGGCACTGGACGGCGACGAGGTGCGCGTGGATGGCGAGATCGTGCGCGCGCGCGTGCTCGCCGCCACGCCGGCGACCAAGAAGGCCGTCTACATCGCCCTGAACAAGCCGGTCGGCATGGTCTGCACCACCGACCAGACGGTGAGCGGCAACATCGTGGGCTTCGTCGATCATGCGCAGCGCATCTTTCCGGTCGGGCGGCTGGACAAGGATTCCGAGGGGCTGATCCTGCTGACCAGCAACGGCGACATCGTCAACGAAATTCTGCGCAGCGAAAATCACCACGAGAAGGAATACCTGGTCGGCGTGAACAAGCCGGTGACCGCGGAATTTCTTGCTGGCATGGCCAAGGGCGTCCGCATCCACGGCCAGCTGACCCAGCCGTGCCGCACGCGCAAGATCGCCAAGTTCGGCTTCGCCATCGTGCTGACCCAGGGCCTCAACCGGCAGATCCGCCTGATGGCCGCCAGCTTCGGCTACCGCGTCACCCAGTTGCGCCGCGTACGCATCGTCAACGTGCGCCTCGGCGCGCTGAAGGTCGGACAGTGGCGCAACCTCACGGAGGCGGAACTCAAGGGTTTGCTGCCGCAGCGCACGCAATGGTGAGCACATCGTCGAAGTTTATGGACATGTGGCCGAGCGCGGCCGAACATGGTGCCTCGATCGATATCCTTCCTTCGGAGCAAGCGCGATGAAAAAGATTATCGTCCTGGCAGGTTGGCTGCTTTCGGGTCTGCTGTTGATGTCGCCGGCGTGGGCCGGCAATAGAACGGTCAATGCGGCCAGTCTTTATGTCCGCGCAAACGCCGGCGGCTTCTTTATCGGAACGCTCTACAACGGCGAAGGCTTTTATTCGCAGCAGGACATTCCTTCCTGGTCGTATGGGTTTGCCGGCGGCGGCTACAACGGCTGTGGCTGGGTGCAATCCGGATACACCACGGCCGGCGGCAATACTCCGGCGGAATGTCCGGGCCCCGGCTTCAACGGCACCGGCAATGCATCACGCGAATACTTGACCGACCACTATGCCCGATACTCCAACGATTACATCCCCGGTCACAATCCGGCGCTGCCGTTGGCCGACCAGGGCACCTCGACCCGCATCAAGGTCGGCGTCACCACGACCGCCTACGGGAATTACCGCAACGGCTCCTTCGGGCATGCCTACGGTGCCATCGATTCGAGTTTTCCGATGGCCTGGCGCTGGGTTTCGAGCGACGGACAGGCGGTCGCCGTCGACCTGAATCCGAGCGACCCGAATAATTCACTCTGGGTGTTCGTGTCGCGCAGTGCCCTGCCGGACTACCTGCCGTTCACCGACGGCGTGAACCGTCCTTAGGATTTGTTCGAAGGCAACGCATGTACCGACACGTCGACGTCACCCCCGAATGGCGCCAATGGCTGCTCGATGCTCTGGAGGGCGGCAGTACGCCAGCGTCGCTGCTGACCACCATGATCGAGCATCGCTTCGATCCCACGGTCGCCCGCGCTACCCTAATCGAACTGACCCTGGGTCCGCCGACCGCGGACGGCACGCCGGTCAGCACGCCGAGCTACGTCAGCGATATCGTGCGCCTGCCCGAGGGCAATGTGCTGAGCACGCCCGACCGCGACGTGCGCGTACTGGTGCGCATCACGCGGCCGGTGCTTGCCGTGCTCGACCAGGTGCTCAGCGACGACGAATGCGACACTTTCAAGCAGCTCGCCGCAGAGCGCTTGCACCGTTCCACCGTGGTGGAGCCCGGTAGCGGCGTGCACGCCGTGATGGATTACCGCACCAGCGAAGGCGCGTACTTTCCGCGTCGCGAGAACGAATTCACCACGCGCATCGAGCGCCGCATAGCTGCCCTGATGAACTGGCCAGAGGCGAACGCCGAAGGTTTCCAGGTGATGCGCTACGACACCGGCGGCGAATATCAGCCGCACTACGACTACTTCCTGCCGAACGACGTCGGCAGCGCCATCCATCTTGCCAGCGGCGGCCAACGCGTCTCCACGCTGATCATCTATCTGGACGACGTCGAGGAAGGCGGTGAAACCATTTTCCCCGCGATCAACTTCCGTTACGTGCCACGCAAGGGCCAGGCGCTGTACTTCGAATACTGCAACCGCGATGGCGCCCTCGACCCGCTGACCCTGCACGGCGGCCTGCCGGTGAAGCGCGGCGAGAAATGGATCGCCACGCAGTGGATGCGGCAGGGCGAGTTCAAACGCTAAGTCGCTTCGTGCTCACGATCCTTCCCGGCCGCTGATCCAGCTGAACAACGCGATGCCGACGATGATGGTCAGCGCGCCCACGATAGCCATGCCGTGCGGCCATGGCTCGCCGAGCAGCGCGACGCCGAGCACGGCGGCAAACAACAGCTCCGCCGCCTGCATCGCCTCCACCGCGGCCAGCGCGAACGGTTCGCGCTGCACCATGGCGGTGGCGTGGAAGAACAGCACGGTGGCGATCATGCCGGAGGACAAGGCCACGCCACCGGCCAGCAGCATCTCGCGCGGATTCGGCGGCCCGATCGTCACCCAGGCGAACACGGCGAACAGCAACCACAACGGCCAGCTGCACAAGGTCATGCCGAACACCCGCTGCAACGCGCTCAGCGGCGTGCGGCTACCCTCCAGATGCAACAGCAGCATGCGATTGCCGAGCGGGTAGGCGAACGCGGCGAGCACCACCGCCGCCAGCGCCCACCAGTCGCCGGCACGCAAGCGGCCACTGGCGTGACCCCACTGCAACGCGAATACGCCGGCTACGATCAACACGCCGATCGCCAGGGAACGCCAGGCCGGCTTGCCGCGATGATCGCGATAAATCAGCGGTGCCATCAACGGGCCGACCAGCACCGTGGTCTGAAAGCCGCCGGCAACCAGCCATGCCGGCCCGCTGTTCGCCGCCCAGGTCAGCGGTATGCCAAACAACACGAAACCGACGCTGCTCCACAGCAGCCAGGTCCGCGGATATCGACGCAGCTCGCTCGGCAACTCGCCCAGACCGCCCTGCCACGGCAGCGCCAGCAGCAACAGCGGCAAGGTGAACAAGTAACGCAGGATCACCGCCCACGCCCAATGTCCGCCGCCCGTTACCAGGCTGCGGTTGAGCACATAGGTCATGGTGAAAAACAACGCCGCGCATAGCGCGAGCGCTACGGCGACGAGAGCGTTCGAACGCATCGGTGCGGGCAAAGAAAGCGAAATTGTGAAAACGCATATTACTGGACTTCTCCACGTGCCCACACCGATGTCGTCGACCCGAGCACCGTGTACGGCTGCACATCGGCGAAGCGCGACGAGACGTGGATCGCCAAACAATGGATGCGCCAAGGCGAGTTCAGGCGCACAGGTAACCGGGCATGACATCGGGATTGACAAGCACACCATTGTAGTTAAATAATTAACCAATGTTTTAATTAGTGAAGAGCAATGGCTATTGATCGTGTCTTTGAAGCACTGGCCTCCCGGCCGCGCCGAGAAATTCTGGCTTACCTGTCTGCGCAAGAGCTGACCGCCGGTGAGATTGGCAGCCGCTTCGCGATGACGGCGCCAGCAATTTCCCGCCACCTGTCATTACTCAGCGCAGCGGGCCTGGTGACCAGCGAAAAACGCGGTCAGTACGTGGTCTATACGCTCAATCGGGATAGCCTGGTCAATACGCTCACGGGCTTTGCGTTCGAGATATGCCCTACCGCCGGCCCGCTCAAGCGCGAGTCACGCAAGCTTGTCGCGCGGAAGCGTGGCGGTTGAATCCGGCCTGCTCGATTTCGATTGGAGACGATCATGTTCTCGACGGCACGTGCGGTAACGGCCTTTCCCTCCGCTCGAATTCCTTCTGCCTCTGGCGGCCTGCCGGTCGAGGTATCGCTTCTTGCGCAGCTAGGCCACGGCGCGGGTAGCAAGCTGTTTACCGGCATGAAGGCACGCCAACGGGCGCATCAGAATTACATGGATGCTTTCGACGAACCCTCCGCGAAACTCGCCGGCACCGACTTCGAGAAAGGTGATCCGACGTCCCTGTATACCTTTGCGGTTGGCGCCAAGGGACACTCCTTTCATCGCCACGCAGGGCACCGTGTTTTTACGGCGATCTCCGGCAGCGCTGGCACGCAGCTGCGCTTTTCCGGCGCGACATCCGAGCAGCTTGAACACGATCCGGACAGCTTCACGCAGACTTTGCGCTGCGTGGACATTCCGCCGGACTGCATCTTCTGCGTGCGCTTCGGCGGCAATACCTGGCACCAATTTGTACCACTGTCGCACCATTCGCGGCATCCGGCGCTATTCGCGCTGTCCTGCCACACCAACGAACTGGGCGGCGGGCTGTCGGAGACCTTGAAGCAGCAGGTCGTATCCAATGCCGCCAGCATTCCCGCATTGACCGAACCGCTGCCGGCATGCGTGCTCGAACGACTCGCCCTGAAACCGCTGGAACAGCTCGCCCTGCCCACGATTGCGCTGTCCCTGGATGCGGCGCCAGGTTCGTTACACGACGCGTTGTGCCGGCATGCCCGTAGCGTTGCCGGCTTGGTCCGTAGCGGCCTGGCGGCCATGCGTCGTGCCGGCGGCTTCCTGCGCGAGAGTTATGCCACCCCCGCCGTGATCCAGCTGGCACAGTTACCCGAGGATTCGCTGCTGCGCAGCCAGCTCGGCAACGGTAGTGACCACGAAGACATGTTCTGCCTTCGTCTCGACGATCACGCCCTGGCCAACGCGCGCGCTTCGAACTTGCTCGGCGCGTTGCTGGATGGCTTCTTGAACAATCCGCCATCGCGCGTCTCGCAGATGATGGTGCTGCGTAATCTGCTGGTCCGTCCGCTCGGTTTGCGCACGTCGAAACTGGGTTGTCCGGTGTCGTCGCTGCTGGCGACCGGACAACAAACGCTGTTCCTCGGCCGTCATCCCGTGCTCGATCAATCCATCGATGCGGGCGATACCCATGCCCAGGTCATTCTCGGCGCCGACGACAAGCACCTGCTGTTTCGCTCCTGCGTGGCCGTGCGCGTGATCGATGGCAGACGCGTGGAACTGACCCTGGGTTCACGCGTGCAATGCAGGAACTGGTTTGGCCACTTCTACATGGCGATGATCGGATATGTGCACCGCAGCTACGTTACGCCGGCCATGCTGCGGATGGCCAAGGAATATGCATTCGACCGCGACGCGTTCATGCCGTCGCCTGTGGCGCACTTCATGGATGCGACCCGATAGAAGGGTGTCGCCGGACGCGAAACCATCACCGCACTTGCAGCCGATCCGCCACTCCGACACGCTTGCAGCCTTCGCGGGGAGGATGACCATGGCGGCCGCTTCAAACTGGTCTGCATCGACCTGGACGATAGGGCGCGGGGCGATGATCCTGGCGCTGCTGCTGTGCGCCGGTTGCATGCACTCCGATCTGCGGCCGAACTACCCGCGCACGCCCAGCACAGCGCTGCCGGCGAGCCACGATTCGCCGCTGACCGGCTATGTCGGCCGACTTACCGAGCAGCATCCGGATCAATCGGGCATGCGCCTGATCAGCGATTCGACCGAGGCATTGCTCGCGCGAGTCGCGCTGGCCGACCGCGCGAAGCACTCGCTCGATGTGCAGTACTACATCTTCCAGAGCGACGCGACCGGCAAGCTGATCACGCAGAAGCTGCTTGCGGCGGCGGATCGCGGCGTGCGCGTGCGTCTGCTGCTGGACGACCTGCACGTGGCCGGCAAGGATGCGGTGATCGTCGCGCTGGATGGGCATCCGCACATCGAGATCCGCCTGTTCAATCCGTTCCTGGATCGCGGCCGGTCGATGCTCTCGATCGGCAGCCAATTCGCCGGCGACTTTTCGCGGCTGGACCGGCGCATGCACAACAAGGCATTCATCGCCGACGGCGCGATCGCGGTGGTCGGCGGCCGCAACATCGGCAACGATTATTTCGATGCCGCGCACCACGTGAACTTTCGCGACCTCGACCTGCTCACGATCGGGCCGGTGGTGACGCAGACCGAACAGGTGTTCGACGAATACTGGAACAGCGCGCAGTCCTATCCGATCGGCGCCTTCCACGCCAAGCCGCCGAGCACGACCACGCTGGCCAGCGTGCGCAAGGCGCTCGGCGATTCCGCGCGGCGCTTCAACCAGACCGACTATGCGCACAACCTGATCGAGCGCGCGGGCGACCTGCGCCAGGAAGAAGGCCCGGACACCTGGGCATGGGGCAGCGCGCGCTTCCTCGCCGATACGCCGGCCAAGGGCGATCCGAAGCTCGATGCCGAAACCGCGTCGCTGCGCCTCGCCCCCGAGATCAAGGCCTGGGTCGACAGCGTGCAGCAGCGCCTGGTGATCATCTCGCCGTATTTCATTCCCGGCCCGAAGGGCGTGACCTACTTGCAGAACCTCAGCAAGCGCGGCGTCAACATCGACGTGCTGACCAACTCGCTCGCCTCCACCGACACGGGCAGCGTCTACGAAGCCTACGCATCGCGCCGCCCGCCTTTGCTGCAAGCCGGCGTCTCGATCTACGAACTGAAGCCGGCGGCCGACGGCATGGCGCCCGGCGGCCGGCTGGGTTCGTCCGGCGGCGTGAGCCTGCATGCAAAGGCGATGGTGATTGATGATCACCGCGTCTTCGTCGGCTCGATGAACATGGACCCGCGCTCGCGCAACCTCAACACCGAGGATGGCGTGATCGCCGAATCACCCGCACTGGCGCAGGCCGTGCTGGCCATGTTCGCCGATGCGAGCGCACCGGCCAGCGCCTATCACGTGAAGCTCGCGCCGGATGGGCGCGGGGTCTACTGGGAATCCACCGAAAACGGCGCCACCGTGCGCTTCGACCATGCCCCGCAGACCACCGCCTGGCGCCGCTTCAAGACGGCCTGCATCGCGGTGCTGCCGATCGAGGGCCTGCTCTAGGCGCCTTTCCCAGACCGGGCAGGTTGCGCGCATAGATGCGATCATGCGCACATGACTTCGTTCGCCACGCTTCCCCTCAAGCCCGCCCTGCTCGCCAGCGTGGAAACCCTCGGCTATGCCGCGATGACGCCGGTACAGGCGCAAAGCCTGCCGCCGATGTTGCAAGGCCGCGACGTGATCGTGCAGGCGCAGACCGGCAGCGGCAAGACGGCGGCATTCGGGCTGAGCTTGCTGCAGGCATTGGATATCGACACGATCCGCCTGCAGGCATTGGTACTGTGCCCCACCCGCGAACTGGCCGACCAGGTGAGCAAGGCGATTCGCAAGCTCGCTACCAACCTGCCCAACGTAAAGCTGCTGACCTTGTGCGGTGGCATGCCGCTCGGCCCGCAGCTGGCCTCGCTCACGCATGACCCGCACATCGTGGTGGGCACGCCGGGCCGCGTGCAGGAACATCTCAAGCGTGGCAGCCTGCACGGCGGCGGCATCAAGGTGCTGGTGCTGGACGAAGCCGATCGCATGCTCGACATGGGCTTCTCCGAGGCGATCGACGACATCATTGGGCGCATCGCCAAGCATCATCAGACTCTGCTGTTCTCGGCGACGTATCCGGAAGAAATCCGCACAGTCAGCGGGCGCGTGCAGAACGATCCGGTCGAAATCACCGTGGCGACGCCGCTCGAAGCCATCACCATCGAACAACGCTTCCACGAGGTGGACCCGGCGCAGAAGATCGACGCGCTGGCGCAGATCCTGGCGGCCGAGCACAGCGAATCGTCGCTGGTTTTCTGCAATATGCGGCGCGACGTCGATGCGGTGGCGATCGAGCTGGATCGACGCGGCTTCTCCGCGCTGGCCCTGCACGGCGACATGGAGCAGCGCGACCGCGACGAGGTGCTGGTGCGCTTCGCCAATCGCAGCTGCGCGGTGCTGGTCGCCACCGATGTGGCCGCCCGCGGGTTGGACATTGCGGCGCTGCCGCTGGTGGCGAGTTACGACATTGCGCACGATCCGGATACGCACACGCACCGCATCGGCCGTACCGGCCGCGCCGGCCAGCGCGGCCTCGCCATCACCCTGTGCGAGCCGCGCGAACGACCGAAGGCGATGAACATCGAGGCCCTGTCGGGAACACCGCTGCCGTGGCGTCCACTGAAGGTCGCCGCCGCGCGAGGGAAGACACTGCATCTGGCGCCGATGAAAACCCTGGTGATCGACGCCGGTCGGCAAGACAAGCTACGCCCGGGCGATATCCTCGGCGCGCTCACCGGCGATGCCGGCCTGCCGGCAACCGCGATCGGCAAGATCGACGTGTACGCCACCCGCGCCTATGTGGCGATCCAGCGCGAGCTGGCGAACAAGGCACTGGAACGGCTGCGCGCCGGCAAGATCAAGGGACGCAATTTCCGCGTACGCCCGCTCTCCTGAGGCTTCAATCAGAAAGTAGGCGGATGGATCAGTGACGCTTCATTCGCCACGCAACCTATCAATGAGAGCGTCATTACGAACATGGATAAGCCAACAGGCCCGCGGACACTTACCGCCGACAATCTTTGGTTTGCTGTAGCTACTTTCATTTTCGTGCTGATTGCGCATGCGATGGCCTATCTGGCGCACGAATATGCCCATACCGTGACAGCGTGGGTGTTCGGCTGGATGGCCGGCCCCTTCGATATCGATTACGGCCCCGCGACGCTGTACAACTTTCTCTTTCTCAACGGCGTGTCCGACAACGTCGCTTACGACCCCATCTACGCAAGTGGCCATGGCGGACAAGCCGCGGTGATTGCCCTTGCCGGCGCCTTCATCGGCAATGGAGTGCTCTACTTCATCAGCTATCGCCTGGCGAAGACACAGCCATTCCAGTCATCTCGCTGGTCGCTGTCGTTCCTTTACTGGTTTTCCCTGATGAGCGCCGCGAATGTCTGGAGTTATGTGCCGATTCGGGCCATCACCACGCATGCGGATATCGCCATTGCCGCAAAAGGCCTGAATATTTCGACATGGGCCTTGCTGCCCTTCGTGCTTGTTCCATCCCTCTACATCGCCTGGCATTTCTTCTGCCACATGTTTCCCGTAGTTCGCCAACAGGTCGCTGCGGGATCGGCAAACAATCTGGCACTGCTGATCGCGGTTACCGGCTATTGGTATTTTTCGTTTTTTGGCAGCGATGGGCTTTTCGGCGATTACGGCCTTATTCCACAGATTCTTTCGATCATTTCCCGATACTTTCTGTTCCCTTTGTCCGTCATGTATCTATGGTCGAGGTACAGCCGTGAGGTCGGGGCTTCGGCCGGTGCGAAGGAGTCACCACACCTCGGTTGAAATCCTTGAGCCAGACCCGGTCGAGCGAATTTCCACTACGCTTCGCCACATGACCCGATTACCTGGAATTCGTTCGATGATGCGCTGGTCGCCTTGCGTTGTTGCGTTGCTGCTGCTCGCTGTCGCCTGCTCGTCGCCGGCGGCGGACATCCCGGTCTATGGCTACAAGGTCGTGCATAGCTATCCGCACGATACCTCCGCCTTCACCGAAGGTCTGTTTTACAAGGACGGTTATCTCTACGAGAGCACCGGCATGGCCGGCGAATCGACCGTGCGCAAGGTGCAACTGCAGACCGGCAAGGTGCTGCAACGCCATGAGGTGCCGGCGCAATATTTCGGCGAAGGCATCGTGGACTGGAAGGACCATCTGGTGCAGCTCACCTGGCAAAGCCAGATCGGCTTCGTCTACGACCGGACCAGCCTCAAGCAGCAGCGCACTTTCGCCTACCCTGGCGAAGGCTGGGCGCTGACCCGCGACAGCCGGCACCTGTACATGAGCGACGGCTCGGCGGTATTGCGCATCCTCGATCCCGAGACACTCGCCGCCACCGGTAGCCTGATGGTGACCGCCGACGGCGAACCGGTGACCAACCTCAACGAGCTGGAATGGGTGAAGGGCGAGATCTACGCGAACGTGTGGATGACCGACCGCATCGCGCGGATCGATCCCGCCAGCGGCCACGTGGTCGGCTGGATCGACCTGCATGGCCTGCTCGATACCAGCAAGCTGCCGGATGCGGGCAACGACGTGCTCAACGGCATCGCCTACGATGCCGAGCACGACCGCCTGTTTGTCACCGGCAAGCGCTGGCCGAAGCTGTTCGAAATCCACCTGGTCGGCCCGAACCCGCATTGAGCGAGCCGACCAGTCAACCGCTGTTTAAGGCGGGCAGGTCTGGCTCTGGCTGTTGAGGTTCTCGTGACCGTGCTGGAAGCTGGCCGTGGTCGCGCCACCGTCATGCCGCAGCGTTACCACGTAGATGCTGTCGAAGTCGTCGTCGGACCACTTCGGCACCACGCTGCTGTTGCCGCCTGCGGCATCGATGAGATTCTTCGTCAGCTTGACCAGCTCCTTGTGCTCCCAGGCCACGAACACCGTCGCGTTCTCGAGCTTCTTGTCGAGCAGGTGCTTCTGCAGCTTGTCGATCTGGGTATAACCGTCCGGCGTATGCACCGGCAGGCCATAACGGATTGCGGTCGGCTCGATCGTCGCCAGCGGGCGCACGTAATCGAAGTCGCCTGCCGGATCGGAGATTTTGTCCGCATGCGGGTCCGGCGCGTAAATCGTGGTGGGTGTGCCGTAGAGGGAACCCAGGACGTTCGGCAAGGCCAGCGCGCGGTTGAATCCCTGACAGTCGAGCTGACCGTAGCCGCCGGCGGGTTTTTCGCCGTGACGCACCAGCACGATGGTTTCCTGGCTCGCGGCAGCAGCGACCGCGCTGGTGCAACCCAGTAACAGCATCGCGCAAGCTTTTAGCATTATTTTTTGCGGCATCGTCGCGCCCTTTGGCAGATGGATCGGGAAGGTGGGAGGGCGCATCCTGCACCTGCGCGAATGAACGCTTGCCCGACTTTTCCGTGCACTCGCGGCATTCCCGCCGGGAAACTTGCAACGGAAGGCCGATGGCGGTTCCATGCCGTGCTGGGAAGCCAACCGCCGCCCGTCATCGAGGACCGCCATGCCGCTCGACGAAAAAACCCTGCCGCAACCGGATGAGGCGGACTCACCCAGCCGGCACGAGCTCGACACCTTGATCGGTCTGGTCGGTCAGCAGCGGCATGCCGAAGCCGAGACGCTGGCGCGCCAGCTGATCGCCCGCTTTCCCGCGCATGGCTTCGCCTGGAAGGCACTCGGTGCCTCGCTCAAGGCGCAGGAACGTGTCACGGAAGCCGTGGTTGCGCAACGGCGCGCCACCGAGTTCTTCCCCGACGACGCCAGCACGCACTACAACCTGGGCAATAGCTTGATGGCGCTGCAGCAGCCGGCGGCGGCCGCGGACAGTTACCGTCGTGCCGTCGCACTTAAGCCGGATCATTTCAAAGCCCATTTCAATCTCGGCAATGCGCTGGGCGCATCGGAACGATTGCCGGAAGCGATGGAGAGCTATCGGCGCACGCTGGCCATCCAGCCGGACTTCACCGAGGCGCAGGCCATGCTCGGCCATGCGCTGCAGGCGCTCGATCGGCACGACGAGGCGCAAGCGTGCTGGCTGCAGGTGCTCGCCGCGCGTCCGCGCGATGCCTCCGCGCACAACAGCCTGGGCGTGATCTATCGCCACCAGGGCCGCATGACCGAGGCCGAGGCCAGCTATCGTCAGGCGCTGGCGATCCACCCGGGTTATGCCGAGGCGCACAACAACCTCGGCAACACGCTGCGCGACCAGCAGCGCCTCGACGAAGCCGAGGCCAGCTATCGCCAGGCGCTGGCGATCAACGACGCGATGGCCGGCACGCATTTCAATCTCGGCAATATCCTGCGCGACCAGCAGCGCCAGATTGATGCGGAGCGCAGCTACCGTCGCGCGTTGGAGATCGAGCCGAACCACGTGACGGCGCTCAACAACCTTGGGCTCTGCCTTAAACGCCAGGGTCGAGTGGAGGAGGCGCGCGAGTGCTTCGAAACCGCCATCGTGATCAAGCCGGATTTCCTGCAGTCGCACTGCAATCTTGCGCCGTTCAAGACCTACGGTGCGGACGACCCGCATCTGCGCCTGTTCGAAAGCCAGCAACACCAGCTTCCCACGCTGCCGACGGCGGGGCGCATCAACTACTGGTTCGCGCTGGGCAAGATGCGCGAGGACGTCGGACGCTACGACGATGCGTTTGTCGCCTACACCGAAGGCAATCGCCTGCAGCATGCGCAATTCCCGCCCGACGAGACGCGCGAGGCAACGCGGGCGCAGCGGTTGCAGACCACCTTCAGCAGCGCGTTCTTCGCCGCCCGGCCGCAACCGCTCCATGTCGGCCGCGTGCCGATCTTCATCGTCGGCATGCCGCGTTCGGGCACCACGCTGATCGAGCAGATCCTGGCCACCTATCCAGGCATCCATGGCGCCGGCGAACTGGTCGATCTGCCCGAGGTGGTCTACTCGATCGAATCGAAGACGGACACAGAAGCCAGCAGCTATCCCGAACGTGCCGCCACGCTATCGGCCGAGGAATTCCGCGAACTGGGCGAGGCCTACCTCGAACGCGTCTGGCAGTTGGCGCCCGAAGCCGAGCACATCGTCGACAAGATGCCGGCGAATTTCCTGCACGTGGGCATGATCCACCTGATGCTGCCGCAGGCGAAGATCATCCATGCCATGCGCGATCCGATGGACTCGTGCTTCTCATGCTACTCGCGGCTGTTCGTCGGCAACAATCTCGACTTCACCTACAGCCTGGAGACCGTCGGCCGCTATTACGCGCGCTACATGGAACTGATGCGGCACTGGCATCGCGTGCTGCCCGCCCATGCGCTGCTGGATGTGCGCTACGAAGACATGGTGGCGGATACCGAAGGCCAGGCGCGGCGCCTGCTCGACTATCTCGGCCTGCCCTGGAACGAGCGCTGCCTCGACTTCCACCAGAACCGCCGCGTGGTCAAGACGGCCAGCATCGCGCAGGTGCGCAAGCCGATCTATCGCTCATCGGTCGCGCGCTGGAAGCACTTCGAAAAACATCTCGGCCCGCTGCTGGAGATCGTGCAGCCCTATCGCTGACTCATGCGCTACGCGGTGCCTTGCGGCGCGTTGCCACGCGCTGTCAGCCGCTGTGCCGCCGCACGGCCAGCGACCGCGCCGCTAGCGAAGCACGCGGTGAGCAGGTAGCCACCGGTCGGCGCCTCCCAGTCCAGCATTTCACCGGCGCAGAACACGCCGGGCCGTTCGCGCAGCATCAGCGCCGCGTCGGTAGCCTCCAGACGCACGCCGCCGGCGGTACTGATCGCCTCGGCCACCGGCCGCGGCGCGCGCAGGCGCAACGGCAAGCGCTTGATTAACGCCGCCAGCGCGGCCGGATCTTTCCGCGTCGCCGCGTCGGCGAACTCGAACACCAGCGCGCACTTCACCGGATCGAGTCCCGCCTGCCGGCGCAGCCAGTCGCCGATGCTGTGCTTGCCGCGCGGTCGGCCCAGCGCAAGAGTCAGCGCGGCTTGCTCACGATGCGGTGCCAGGTCGAGCCAGAGGATCGCCTCGCCCTGCGCCTGGAGCTGCTCGCGCAGCTCGGCACCGATCGCGTAGACCAGGCTGCCCTCGATGCCGTATTCGCTGAGCAAGCACTCGCCTTGCCGCGCATGCGCCACGCCCTGCCGGTCGAACCAGTGCGCGACCACCGCCTTCAGCGGTTCGCCGGCGAATCGGGTCGTCAGGTGCTCGCTCCACGCCAGTTCGAAACCCATATTGGCTGGCCGCAGCGGCGCGATGTCGATGCCGGCACGCGTCAGCTCGTCGACCCAGGCCCCATCCGCACCAAGCTGCGGCCAGCTCGCGCCGCCTAGGGCCAGCACGAGCGCATCGGCCTGCCGCACGCGCTCGCCGGTGGGCGTGGCGAACCACAGGGCGCCATCGGCCTGCCAGCCCAGCCAGCGATGATGCATGTGGAAATTCACGCCCGCCCGGTGCAGTCGGCGTACCCAGCCTCGCAACAGCGGCGCCGCCTTCAGATCGACCGGAAAGACGCGGCCCGAACTGCCCACGAAAGTCTCCACACCAAGCCCGCGTGCCCATTCGCGCATTGCCTGCGCGTCGAACGTGCGCAGCCACGCCGCCACCGCATGCTGGCGTTCGGCGTAGCGACCGACAAACTGCTCGAACGGTTCGGCGTGCGTAAGGTTCAGGCCACCCTTGCCGGCCAGCAGGAATTTCCGACCGACCGATCCCATCGCGTCATACAGGTCGACCTCGACGCCATCGGCGCGGGCCGCTTCGGCCGCCATCAGGCCGGCCGGGCCGCCGCCGATGACCGCCAGTCGTGGAGTGGTCGCATGTGTCATCGACGCATGGTCGCACGACGCCGGCGCAATGCCAGCATCGCCAGCCCGCCGTTTCATGGAATTCGTCCGGCGCATGGCCATCGACACATATGGCAATCCAAGTACACGGGCGGTTTCAAAACGATTAAAAATTAAAGTAATCACTTCGCACGTAATTACGTAATGCAAGTTATTGCGTCACGTAAACCTTGCTACATACGTATCCGTTTTACGCAAACGGATGATTTTGGTCCCGAATCATTTGCATTTATTCGAAAACCCTGGCTCACGTTTATGCGATGCCCTTTAGCTTCCTAAACGGCTGCCTTATAACTTTAATGAAACTTGTCCATTTTGTGATTCGCATCACCCGCTAATTCATGAAAATCCATTGACGCGTGGCGGCCTCTCGCCATACGGTCTGGGGGCTCGTCAATCGGGAGCTTGACGACTGATCCTGCAATAACGTCATGCGCATTCGGCATGTCGCTATTACATCTAGCTGCGTGTTCGACCGAGGACGAAGGGGGGTCGCTACACGCAGCGGATCGCTGGGCAATTCCGGAAAAACATTAAAAGCGGCCGTGTCTATTCACGGTTTCATTCATGAGGTTCTCGCAACCCATCGGGTTCGTTTGTCCTCAAAACTTCGGGAGCACTAAATGCCAAGCCATTTCCGTCTCAAACTTCTGACCGCCGCCATTGGTATGGTGGCCGCCGCATCCGTCTGCGCGGCCCCCGCCAGCAACGCGGTCGCCAGCAAGGCGTTCGCCACACTGACCAACCAGCACGTCAATCCGTTGACCAACGGCGACGTGTCGACGGGTCCATTGGCGTTCTCTCAGCCGATGCATATCGTGGTTTCGCTCAATCTGCGCAACCAGGCACAGCTGGACAGCTTCGTCGCGAATGCCAGCAAGTCGAGCACGCCGGTCGCGCAACGCATCATGACGCCGGACCAGTTCCTCGCCCAGCATGCGCCGACCCAGGCCCAGGCCCAGGCCGTGGCCGACTACCTGACCCAGGCTGGCTTCAAGAATGTCGTGATCACGCCGAACCGCCAGTTGGTGACTGCCGAAGGCACCGCCGATGCGGTGGGCTCGGCATTCCACACCGCGTTCGAAGGCGTGCGCACGCACGACGGCCGCAATGCCTATCACAACACCAGCGAGGCGATGATCCCCGCCGCGCTGCAGGGCACCGTGCGGTCGGTAATCGGCCTGAACACGGTCACCCGTGCGCACACGTTCGCGCGCCGGATCGTTCCGGGCTCGGCACGCAGCGCGGTTACCCAGGCCACCGGCACGGAAGTCGGCCACAACCCGACTGACTTCGCCAAGATCTACGGCGCCAGCAGCCTGCCGGCCGCGTCGACGATCGACGTCGGCAACATCGTGACCGGCCAGATGAGCGACGTGCTCAGCGACGTGAAATCCTTCGAGAGCAAGAACGGCCTGCCGGCGCTTGCCCCGGTCGTTGAAGGCCCCGGCAATACCGGCGCTGTCTCGTCCAGCGGCGATGGCGAATGGGATCTTGACGTGCAGGACATCCTCGGCATGTCTGGCGGCGTGAAGAGCATCACCCTGTACGACGCCGCCTCGTCGGACGAAGCCGATCTCACCACCGACTTCAACCTGGTCGTGACGGACAACAAGGCCAAGGTGATCAACGTCTCGCTGGGCTATTGCGAAAACAACGCGCACTCGGACGGCACCACTGCCGCCGACGACGCGATCTTCGAGCAGGCCGTGGCGCAGGGCCAGACTTTCTCGGTGTCCACCGGTGACGATGGCTCCAACACCTGCTTTGTCAATGGCCTGAATGGCCCCGGTGGCGGCTCCGGTACCGGCCGTGATTGGCCGGCTGCCTCGCAGTATGTGATCGCTGCGGGCGGTACCGGGCTGTACACCTCGGGCACCACAACCTGGGGCAGCGAGACGGTATGGAACGATAGCGCCTCGAGCGCTACCGGCGGCGGCCCGGCCACCTATGAGCCGCAGCCGAGTTGGCAGTCGGGCATTGGCCAGAATGCCGGCCACACGACCCGCGGCGCACCCGACATCGCCTTCGACGCCGACCCGAATAGCGGTGCGCTGGTGACCGTCGATGGTCAAGCGAACCAGCAGATCGGTGGCACCAGCCTGGCTTCGCCGCTGTTCGTCGGCGCCTGGGCCCGCATCCAGGCCGCCAACGGTGGCAACCTCGGCTTTGCCGCACCGCTGATCTACAAGGCCGCGGCTGCGAATTACGCCACGGACTTCCATGACGTCACCTCGGGTAATAACAACGGCTACACCGCCGCGACCGGCTGGGATTACACCACCGGCTTCGGCAGCCTGATCGTGAATCAGCTGTCCAGCAACATCACCAGCGGCGGTGGCGGCACGACCGGCGGTACGCCGGTGGCCAACTTCGGCTTCACCACCAGCGGCCTGACGGCCACCTTCACCGATTCCTCCACCGATACGGGCGGCACGCTTTCCGCCCACTCGTGGGCCTTCGGCGACGGCAGCACCTCGACGACCACGAGCCCTAGCCACACCTATAGCGCGACCGGCACCTTCAGCGTGACCGAGACCGTGACCGACAGCGTCAGCGGTGCGACCAATGCCAAGACCGAGTCCGTAACGGTCAGCAGCGGCAGCACCGGTGGCCTGCAGAATGGCGTGGCGGTGACCGGCCTGGCTGCAACCAAGGGCAAGCAGTTGAACTACACGGTCAACATCCCGGCAGGTGCGAAGAACCTGAAGATCACCACCTCGGGCGGCACCGGTGATGAGGACTTGTACGTGAAGTTCGGCGCCGCACCGACGACCTCGACCTACGACTGCCGTTCGTGGGTTGTCGGCAATACCGAAAGCTGCAGCGTGACGTCGCCGAAGACGGGTACCTACTACATCATGCTGAATGCCTATGCGACCTTCTCCGGCGTGTCGTTGAAGGCGACCTGGACCAACTGATGCAGTGAGTGACACCTGCGCCGGCTCGCTCCGGCGCAATACGAAAAGTGGGCCCGGTCAGTGATGGCCGGGCTCTTTTTTTCGGATCGCCACGCGGCGCTTGCAGCGTCCACCACTGCAAGCGTTGTATCGTGATCGCCCCACGGCGACAGACATCCATCATGCAACGACGCATCCGGATCTTTTTCTGCTTCCTGCTGGCGACGGCATCCCTGGGCAGCGCCGCGCAGGCGCCATCGGCAGCCCCGCGTGAACAGGCCACACTGCAGACGCTTGCGAACGCGCCGAGCGAAATCGAACTGCATGCCACGATCGCCAGGCTGGTCGCCTTCGGCACCCGGCACACGCTATCCGATACGAAGTCGGACACGCGAGGCATCGGCGCGGCGCGGCGCTGGGTAAAGTCGCGCTTCGAGGCGATCTCGCACGACTGCGGCAGCTGCATCGAAGTGGTGACGCCTTCGCAAATGTTCACCGGCAAGCGCGTCCCCAATTCCACCGAGGTGATGGACGTGGTGGCGATCAAGCGTGGCAAGGAAGATCCCGATCGCGTGATCGTGATGACCGGCCACCTGGATTCGCGCGTCACCGACGTGATGAACAGCCGCAGCGATGCGCCCGGCGCCAACGACGACGCCTCCGGTGTCGCCGCGCTGATGGAAGCGGCGCGGCTGCTTTCCAAACGCGACAACCGGGCGACCCTGGTCTTCGCCGCGCTGTCGGGCGAGGAGCAAGGGCTGTACGGCGGCAAGGTGCTGGCCGACTACGCGGTGGCGCATGGCTGGAACGTGGAAGCCGAGCTCAACAACGACATCGTCGGCAATAGCCGCGGCCAGAATGGCGTCATCGACAATACTGGCGTGCGCATCTTCAGCGAAGGCACGCGCAGCACCGAGACGCCGGAGCAGGCCAAGCAGCGCGGCTACCACGGCGGCGAAGTGGATTCGCCCTCGCGCAACCTCGCGCGCTATATGGCCACGCTGGCCGATGGCTACTTGCCCGATTTCCACGTGCGCATGATCTATCGCACCGATCGCTACAGCCGCGGTGGCGACCAGGTGCCTTTCCTGGAAGCCGGCTATCCCGCGGTGCGCGTCACCGAGGGCCATGAGGACTACAACCATCAACACCAGGATCTACGCACCGACAAGGATCGGGGAGTGCGCTACGGCGACACCATCGACGGCATCGACTTCCGCTACCTCGCCCGCGTCACTGCATTGAATACGCTCACGATGGCAGCCCTCGGAAATGCACCGGCGCCGCCGAATGGTGTCGACATCGAAGGCGCGCTGGCCACCGATACGCAGGTGAAATGGCATAAGATGGCCGGCGCGGCCGGGTATCGCGTGTACTGGCGCGACACCACCGCGCCGCAATGGCAGTACGGTCGCAATGTCGGCGACGTCGATCATGCGGCGCTGGAAAACGTGGTGATCGACGATTGGTTCTTCGGCGTTTCGTCGATCTCCGCCGATGGCTACGAAAGCCCGGTGGTGTTCCCGGGCGATCCGGGCAGCTTCGTGCGCGCGGCGCCGCTCGCCAAGAGCGGCCCCTGACGCGCTTGCCTGGAACGATCAGCTTTTCGGCGGCGGTGCCAGCGGAGCCGCTGTCACTGGTGTCGTCGGAGCATCATCCGCGATCTTGATCGCGAGACGATTCAGCAGGTGATTGTCGGTGCCGCGGGAAGTGAGCACGTAGTTCCCCGGGCGCAGATAAAGCTCTTCGACCGTAACGTTATGGTTGACCGTGACGCGAGGATCGGGCGTGATGTTCTGCACGACGGCGTCCAGCACGATGCGGTCGGCGGGAATCGCATCGTCGCTTTCGCTGGCGTAGCGCGCCTCGATCAGGCAGGGAAACTGGTGTTCGCAAATCTCGCCGGTGACAGTATGCGGCCGACGCAGGCCTCCCAGCGTGAGCCAGGTCGGGCGCCCCTGGTGGAATTGCTCCGGCGGGAAAAACACATTGACGTCGTAGCCCGCGCGTAAGGCCCACGGCTTGCCCGCCGCCGTGACGAACACGATCGGCTGTTTCGGCTGCAGACTCTGAATCGCCTCGGTGTAATAAGGGTGATCTGAGCCATTCGATCCGTGTGGGATCAGCATGGTCTGTTCCACCACCAGCGGATCGATGCCTGTGAGTTTTTTCAGGTGCACCGCCATCGAAGAGCCGCCAAGGTACATGCCCGATTTCTGCACATGCGAATACCCTGCATCGACGATCAGCCGCGCATCCGGATCTTTCTTGAAGACTTCATTGTTGATATTGCGCGCCTGCTCGGTTTCGCGCGCATCGCCGGTGGCATCGGACAGCGCTTCATAGGCGATCACCTTGAAACCCAGCTTGAGCGCGGTGCGCACCATTTCGGCGCAAATCGGCTCCTCCGTATAGAAGCCGCTATCGTTGACCGGATAGCCGCGCTCCTGCAGCTTGGCATCGCTCTGGTACAAGGTTTCCGCGGCGAAGTAGGTAAAGCCCTGCTGGCGCAGTCGGCTCAGCAACTGCACCATGAGCGTGCGGGTTAGCGGAATATTGTGCGCTTCGTTGAAAAGCACGATCTGGCGTTTTTCGGCCAGTCGCGGGATTGCATCCAGCGCATCTTGTGCCGTGAAATCGTGGTCTGTCAGAGGCGAGGTATTGTCGCCCTTCTGCAGGGACTCGCTGATCGAGAAGCTTTTCGCCGACGCCGGATAATCGCCGACGAAGGTCTGGTACCAGCTCAGATACTGGCCGAAGATCACGCGAAAGGCTGGGTCCTTATCGGCCAGATAGGTATCCCGCATGACCATGTATTGCGCCAACACGCCCTTGCGCTTGCTGGCCACTTGCATGATGTCCTCGGCCTTGTTGGCCGCGGCGATCTGACGCTCGCGCCAGTCGGGCGCGCCTTGTTGCGCGTGCCCACGGTTCGGGAAAACGGCCGCACCCAGCACTACGGCACCCATGATTGCTGCATGGCGTAACGACAACATCGTCCATCCCTCCCCGGTATGGTCATGGCTATCTTGTACCAGTGCGCCCAGCGGCTGTCGCGTGTCGCAAGGACTACTTGCCGGACCTCAACCGCGCGGCGTATGCACTTCGCTGGCGCGATTGAAATCCCCGATCGCCGCGACCAGGTCGGCGATGGCGAGCCGCTCGATCTCGCTGAGATCCGGGTTCCAGCTGTCGATGATCAGCACCACGCGGGTTTCGGCGCTGTTGTTCCAGGCCTCGTGTTCGAAGGTGTCATCGAAGGTCACGCAGCGCCCTTCCTGCCAGGCGTGCGTTTCGCCGCCGACACGCAATGCGCAATCGGCCGGCACGATCAGCGGCAAGTGAGTGACCAGCCGGGTATTGGTGACCCCGCGGTGCGGCAGGATATGCGTGCCGGGCCTCAGCACCGAGTACAGCGTCTCCGGCGAATGCTCGCGCACGTAGGCCAGCGGCAGGTTATCCAGTAAGCCGGCCGTCTTGGGGCAACGTTCCGCATGCTCGGCGTAGTGCTCGCCGTGGCGGTGGAAGAAATAGGCGTCCCAGGCGGCCGCCGCGCTGCCGGACGAACGCAGGAGATCGGCGGTGTCCTGCGACGAATCAGTCTGCAGGAAGGATTCCAACACGCGGCCATCGCCGAGCACGCCGAGCAGTTCCTCGCGGATGGCCGCGCTGTTCGCTTCGAGCTCCGCCTGCCAAGGGAAGCGTTCGCGCGGATAGTAAGGCTGACTCGGCACCCCCGGGAAATAGAGGAACTTGGGCTTCTGCCGCGCGTCGGGAATGGCAGCGGCCTGCTCGCCCAAATAAATCGACAAGCTGTCCTCCACGCGCGACAGTTCGGTGCGCCCATAGCGCTGCCGCAACGGCGCGAGCACCTGATCGAAAAGCTGGCGGCGGCCCGCATCGATAAAGCTGATGGCATGCCGGACGGCATCGCGGAGGCCGGGTGTTGTGGTGGCGTCGCTTAGCCAGCGCCCCTGCGCCTGCGCGGTGTTGACTGCGCCGAAATAAGCCACCAGCGCCTGATGCGTTTCGCCGGCCTCTTCCAGCGCCATGCCCAGGCGCAGCCTCGCCGTGAATATCGATGGCCCTAGTTCGACGGCGCGCCGCAGGCTGCGCAGGGCGGCCTCCCGGTGACCCGCGGCGATCTGCGCGACACCGAGTTGGTGCAGCGTGCCGGCATTCTCCGGCTGCGCCTGTTCCGCCATCAGCAACAGAGCGATGGCGTGCAGCGCATCGCCGCGCACCAGATGACGACTGGCGATGAACTGCAGCGCTTCGACGTCATCGGGCACCAGCTCCAGCAGGCGGGCGAAGCCTTGCTCGGCGGCAGCCACATCGCCTTGGCGTAATCCGTTGAGCGCGGTCTCGCGCAATGCCGCAGCAGCACCAGGAAGCTGATTGCTCATGTATCAATCTCGGACTCTTGCAGGGCAAAACCATCGGCCGCGCCGACGGTGTGTAGCGGGCATAATAATGTCGTTTCAAGCCACACAACGGCTTGCCTGCCCGCTTGCCATCATGCGCTCGCGCAGCAAGGCCGTATCCCGATTACGAGGCATCGATGAATTCACGTCTGCAAGGGCTGGACCCGGCCGCCATTCCAATCCTCATGGCCACGGGCCAAGCACTCGACGGCGGCCGTCCGGAGGAAGCGGAACGGCAGCTGGCGCCCTTGCTGGCAACCCATCCGAACCAACCCGAGGTACTGCGCCTGCACGCCGGCATCTACAGCCTGCGCGGCCAGCACAAGGATGCCGTGCGGGTGATGCAACAGGCGCTCGCGCAGCGCCCGCACGATGCGGTCTATCACAACACGCTCGGCTCGCAGCTCGGCGCCGCCGGCGACTACGAGGCCGCGATCGTCGCCCTGCGCTCCGCCTGCGAGCTGCAGCCCGGCATGGCGATCGCCTGGTACAACCTCGGCGTAATGCTGACCAAGTGCGTGCGCAACGAGGAGGCGGTGACGGCCCTGCAGCGCGCTGTCTCGCTCGCGCCCGAGCACACGGCCGCGCGCGCGCTGCTCGCCGACATGCTGCGCACGCGCGGGAAAGTGGACGAGGCCAGAGCCGAATATCGCAAGCTCATCGCACAGAACCCTTCGGCGGGCGATGCCTGGTGGGGCCTGGCCGACTTGAAGGCACAGTCTTTCGGCGCAGAAGACATTGAGCTTATGCGCGCGGCGCTGCAAGGCTCCGCCGCGAGCGATGACGATCGCATCGCGATGGGCTTTGCGCTGGCCAAGGCGCTAGACGATACCGGCCGCTGCGCGGACTCGCTCGCCGCTCTGGAAACGGCCAACGCCATCGCCCGGCGCCGCCAGATCTGGAACGCCGCCACATTTTCCGCACATGTCGCCAACATCCATGCCGCGTTCGACCCGCCGCCTGCCGGCGCCGCTGAGGCGCTCGGGCGCGAAGTCATTTTCATCGTCAGCCTGCCGCGCTCCGGATCCACCTTGATCGAGCAGATCCTGGCGTCGCATTCGGCGGTGGAGGGCGCCGGCGAACTGCCCGATCTACCCTACGTATTGGCCGAAGAATCACAGCGTCGCGGCAAGCCATTCCCGCAATGGATCGGCGAGATGCAAGCGGCCGACTGGCAGCGACTGGGTCGGCGCTACCTGGAGCGCACCGCGCATTGGCGCAGCCAACGGCCGATTCTGACCGACAAACTGCCCAACAACTGGATATACATCGGCGCGATTCGCGCGATGCTGCCCGATGCGCGCATCGTGGCGTGTCGGCGCGACCCGCTCGAGACATGCTTTTCGTGTTATCGGCAGCGGCTCGACAACAACAACGGCTATACGCGTACATTTCAGGACCTGGCGAGTTTCTGGCGAGACTTCGATCGCAGCGTCAGCCGCTGGGCCACGTTGTACCCGAGCCGCGTTCGCGAGCACGCGTATGAGGCGCTGCTGGCTGATCCGGAGACGAGCATCCGCGCGTTACTGGATTTCTGCGGACTGCCTTTTGAAGAGGCCTGCCTGCACTTCCACGAGAACCAACGCGAGGTGCGCTCCCCCAGCGCCACCCAGGTACGCGAGCCGCTGCGCCAGGACCGCGCGCGCGCCGTGCGCTACGGGAACCTGCTCGACCCGCTCAGGAAGGCTTTGGGTCTCCCGCTCTGGAAACCGTGACTAGGCAATGGACTGGAATTCGTCGAGCGGTTCAACCGTCCATCGCGGTCGAATAGCCCCAGTGCTGCAAGATGGTTTCGAGGATGGGCAATAGCGGCTCCAGGTCATGCCGATAGTTGTGCCAGCGTCCGAGTCCCTTGCGGTTCACTGGCTCGATCACCTGGGAATAGCTGGGGGTGCCGATATAGGCTTTGTTGCGCGCGTGCTGGTCGAAGCCCAGCATCGGCGAAGCATCTTGCAACCCGAGGAACTGCGCGATGCGCTCCGCCTGCTGCGGAAGGTCCGCCACAAGGTCTTCGTAGCGCGAAATCATGATGGTCGGCTGCAAGATGTCCACCTCGGCGAGCCAGTGGGTCATGGTCTCGACATAGGCATGCGCCAGGCGCTCAAGCGTGCTGCAAGCCGCCGCCAGGCCGCTGGCACGAAAATTCTGCATGTAACAACTGAGTATGACGTCGCATGGATGGCGCAACGCGAGGATGAATTTGGCTTCCGGGAACAACCGATGGATCATCGGCAACCACTGCATGTTCAGCGGATTCTTGTCGACCAGCCGCGTATCGGCCTGGCGCGTTATACGCTCGGCCACCATCGCGTAGTAGCGCTTGCGCAGCTCGTCGCAGTCAAACTGACGCAGTACGCCGAGGTCCTGCAGGATGCGCGGGTCATGTTGGCGTAATGTGCCGGCCAGGCTGTTGAAAAACGGGTTCTCGTCCATCGACTGCAAAGCAGGATGGGCATCAAGCATCTGTTCGAGCAAAGTCGTGCCCGAGCGCGGAAAGCCAACTACGAAGATCGGCGAATCGTGTGCTTCCGGAGCGACCAGGCGTGGCCAGCGCGCATACTGCTGGGCGGATACCCGCGGCGCATCGATCGGCATGGCCGGCGCATCGGGCGTGAAATATTCGGGCGAATCGAAACGCCGTTCTATTCCCTCAAGACGATGGGCTTCGCGCAGAGCATCCATAGTCGCTGCGCCATCGCCCAACTTATCGCAGGCCGCGGCCAGCTGGTAGTAATGCGCGAAGTCATCCTCGCCTTGCGGCCCACATCGCTCCAGCAATCGCCTTGCCTCGGCATAGTCGTGCCTCCGCAATGCCAGCGTCGCCAGAAGATGATCCGCTTCATTGCGTTGCACGTCATTCGTATCTGCGATGGCACGGACGACTGGCATCGCCATCGCTTCAGCATCGTCCAGTCGATTGGAGCGCTCGTACATGCTAGCCAGCAAAAGCCTTGCTTCTGCACTGTCTGATCGACGGGCAACCAAGTCCTCCAGCAGTTCTACCGCATCGAGAATGTCATTTCTCAGCGTCAGCACCTGAGCGAGATTCAACTGAAGCCCATCATCGTTCAGAGGCAACCATTGCCGCCAAGGTTTCAGCAAATCCTTGGCACCCTCGAAATCCTGGCAAAGACAGCATGCCCTGGCGGCATTGATGCGTACCTCGGTCAAATGCGGGTCCAGCGCAAAAGCATCCAACAGGACTTCGCGCGCCGCTAGATAATCGTGCCGCTCGATCAGCAAAAGCCCCAGCTGACTTTTGGGCAGCACATTATCGGGGTCCAATTGAATCGCTTTCGAATAAGCCGTCTGTGCTTCTTCGCGCGCATCCATCTCGACCAGCACGGTGGCGTAATTGTTCCAATGCAAGCTACTCGCCGGGAACAGCTGAGTCAGTTGCGCATAGAGCGACACTGCCTCGCTCACACGCTGCTGTGCCTGCAGACTCATCGCCAGTAACAACAGAAAATTCTCGTCCTGCGGGAATTCCAGCAAGGCGGCTCGCGACAGCTGTTCCGCCTCAAGGGGCTGACCCGCGTTAAACGCGGCGACTATCCGGGAAATAGTGATGTCATTCATCGCATGAAAAAGGGCCGCGTGATCATCTCACGCGGCCCATCAAGGTTAACGCCTGGATCGACGATTTAGAACTTGACCGTCACGCGACCCCAGAAGTAGCGGCCCATCAGGTCGAAGGTGCTCGGATCGGTATCAGCATTCAGCGTGTCGTTGGCGTACAGCTGCGGAGCCTGCTTGTCGAACACGTTGTTGACGCCGAAGTCGAGACGCGTGTTGAACGGCTCGATGTTGTAACCGATCGAAACATCGTTATACACGGTAGCGCCGTACTTCAGAATGAAGGTCGGCAGAGCCTTCTGAACCGGCGTGGTAGCCTGGGTCGGGTTCAGCGAACCGTTCTGGAAGCGACCGATGTAGCGCATGCGCCACTCGGCACTCCAGTCACCCGACTGCCAATCCACAAAACCCTGCCCACGCCAGCGCGGGAACAGGCAGACACCCGCGTTATCCGGGCAAGCAGCCGACTGTGCGGAACCATACGGCAGGAAGTGGCCGGCATCGTTGTAGGTGACGTTGCCTGCAACACCCGGTGAAGTCTGCTGATCGTAGTACTTCAGGTAAGTGGCATTGAGGCCGACGTTGATCTGGCCGAAGGAGAACTGCGGCAGTTTATAGTTCGCCGACCAGTCGACACCGCCGGTGCTCAGGCTACCCAGGTTGCCCACCGGCTCCACCGTGGACTGCAGAATCTGACCCTGGTTCGGGCCCGCAGCCGGGTTGCGGTGTATGTACTGGCAATACTGGGTGGAACCGGCCGCGCAGAGATTAAGCAAGCTCTGCAGGCCCACCGCAGTGATCGTGTCGTTCAGGTTTACGTGCCAGAAATCCAGCGTGGTGGACAGGCCGGGCACATAGGACGGGCTATACACCAGGCCCAGGTCGAATGACTTGCCGTGCTCCGGCTTGACGTCGAATCCGGCCACGCGCGAACCCTGAGTGACCACGTTCGCCTGGTTTTGCGATGTCACCGTATTATTGGTGAACGTGCCATTCGTCGGCACGTACTGGCAAGCCAGCGCCAGCGGTGAACCAGCCGGCGCGCCGGTATAACCGGTACACGGATCCGTGTGGATCAGCGGTGCATCGGAGTTCGAGTTGTAGAGTTCCGCCAGGGTTGGCGCGCGGAATACCTCTTCCATCGTGCCACGCAGCAGCAGATCGTCGATCGGCTTCCACTCCAGCGCGAACTTGAAGTTGTTGGTTTTGCCGAAGCTTTCGATGCGCGAGTAACGGTCGCCGATGGTGAGATTCAGCGACTGGGCAAAGGGCAGATTCGACAGGATCGGGATGAACGCCTCTGCGTAGAGATCCTTGGTGCTATAACCGCCCTGCACCGCACTCAGGCACTGGCTGCCCAGGGCGCAGCTACCCGTATTGGGGTCGATGACCAGCTGCGGAGCGGGGATCGACCGCTCGTACTGCTTGAAATAATCGGTGCCAACAGCCAGCTGCACGGCACCGGCCGGCAGGCTGAACAATTCACCATTGATGCCCGCGTGCCAGGTCTTCTGGATCTGATACTCGTTGCTGGGGGCAATTACCGTGGCTGCCCTCAACGCCGCAACCGTACCCGGCGCATTGATGTTGTACGGATTGAACTGGCAAGCAACCGTGCTAATGCCTGCTGGGCAGGATGCCGAGCCGTCGCCATTCAGCGTAGAAGCGCCGGTGTACAACTGGCTCTGGTCGATCAGGCCACCGGTGGTGGTGACCGTGCTCTCATGACCGTAGTTGTAGCCGACGTCCCAGTTCCAGTTCCGGTCCGCGACCGTGAAGTCGCCCTTCAGGCCGGTATTGATCTGGGCATCCGTCCGACCCGAAGAAGCCGTGCGGAAGCCGGCCGAGGTCAGGCGTGAACGATACGAATACTGCGAGCTGCTGTAGTTGACACCGAACGGATTGAAGGCGTTAGCGGCGCTGATCGACGCACCCGTCGTGTCACTGCCGTAAACCGCAGGTGCCAACTGGAAGCTGGATCGCGTCTTCGAGTAGATAGCATCCATATAAGCCGACACGTGGTCGCTGAGATGATACTCGCCGTTGAGGAAGCCGCTGGTACGCTCCTGTGGCGTCATGTCCAGGTTGACGGCCGCGTAATTGTACTTGTCGGCATTACCGTAGCAGTGGTAGTTGGCGTTGCTGACCACCTGGCTATTGCCACCCGGGCTCAACGAGATATAGGAGGTGCCGTCACTGCCAATCGGGCAACCAAATGTGGCTGCCATTCCCGCCGGCAACTGGATGCGGCCTACCGGCGAGGATGAGGAACCGCCGATATAGGGATGCAACTTGCCGCCAGCAGTCTGCGAGATGCTCACCGCATTCTTGGAGAAACTGCGGTTGGCGGCCAGCACGCCATCCTGCTTGTTGTAATTGATGCCGGCCATGATGCTTCCCTTGTCGGACGTCTGTCCGAAAGTGAAGGTATAGCCGTTCTGCTCGCCGTCATCATGATCGGATTCGCCGAAGTTGGCGGAGAACGTTGCACCCTGATAGTTCTTGCGCAGGATGAAGTTGACCACGCCGCCGATGGCGTCGGAACCGTAGGTGGCCGAAGCACCAGTCGTCAGCACTTCGATGCGGTCGATGGCGTCTGCCGGGATCGCGTTCGGGTCCTTGCTCAGCAGGCGCTCGCCATCGACCAGGATCAGGGTGCGGTTGGAGCCAAGGCCGCGCAAGTTGATGCTGGAAGCACCCGTGCCGCCGGAATTGTTGACCTGCGGATTAACGTTGCCGCCCGTCATGGCCGGCAGCTGCTGCACCAGGTCGCCCAGGGTCTGCTTACCGGTGGCCTGGATCGCTGCGCGATCGATGGTAACCACCGGGCTGGCGGTTTCAGCGTCGACACGACGGATCAGCGAGCCGGTGACCACGACCGTCTGCAGGGTCGTTTTTTTGTCTCCAGAAGCCTGACCCGACTGGCTGCCCGTATCCTGCGCGAAGGCAACGCTGCTAGCGCCTGCCGCGATGACCGCACCCAGCGAAAGCGCCAGACGCACAGCCGAAGAAAGTTTCGTGACCCCGAGTTTCATGCGAACCCCCAAACGTTAGATTTGTATGTCGTTAATCGATCTATGGCAGTCGAGCATTTCCGTGCCGAACTGAGGCTTGGAGCGGTTTGCCCGGCATCCAAGCCACTACCTCGTCCTGATACTAACAACAAAATAACGCCACGGGAATACGTTTCGTACAATTAATTCACGGCTACAAGACCTGATCCGAGGCGCGATCCGGTTCAGATCGAGAGCAATCCTTGCCTGGACCTGTGCCGGAGGCGGTAGCCAGCGAGGCCCGGTTCGGCTGGAGCAGGCCGCGCTCAGGCCATCCGATGATCTCGCCAGATCTGGCAGAATCATCGACAGGGGGCAAGACCAATGGATAGATTCTCAATCACCCGTGCCGGGATCGCCGGGCATCGCCGGGCGGATTTTCACCGGCCACGCCGACCGACTGACCACTGGACGCTCTAAGGCATGGATTCCTTCTTCTCGCCGCCGCCCCTGCCGCCTTCGCTGCCACAGGAACCGCCGCCGATCCCGTCGGCCACGACCGCCAGGGGCCCCGCACGCCGCAGCGGCTACATCGCCGCGCACTGGCGCGGCGAGCTGTCGCTGGCCCAGTCGTACTGGGTGAACTGCGTACTCGTCAGCGTAGTCATGCGGGTCATCAATATCGCGCTGACCGGCGGGCTGGGCTCGACACACGTCTCGCTGACCCTGGCCCTCGTGATCATCGTGGCGTTCGTGCTGCTGTCCGTCGTGGTCACGGTCTGGCAGGTGATCGGCACCTTGCGCTCGGCCGCATTCAGCGGCAGCCGCTGGGCGATCCTGGTCAATATCCTGATGGTGCTGAGCCTGCTGGGCTTGTTGGCTACCTTGATCGTCAATGTCCACACGATCGAGGCCACGGCCCGCGGAGCCGCCGAACAGCGCCGCTTCGGCCAATACACCATCGGCATCGATGCCAGCGGCACAGCCGTCATCACGAATGGGACGATCGGTGTGGGCTATGCGCAGGCGGTGATCGACGCCTTCGAGCAGCATCCGCAAATCCACCTGCTGCATCTGAACAGCCGCGGCGGCGACGTCGACAATGGCATGGAGCTGCACGATTACCTGGCGGCGCACCCGGCCATCACCGTGCAGGTGGACAGCCTGTGCGCCAGCGCCTGCACGCTGGCCTTCATCGGCGCCAATCAGCGCCTGGTAGCCCCGCGCGCCGTAATGGGCTTTCATCAGATGCACTCGCTGGTGGCAACGACTTATTCGCGCGGCTATGTCGAAACCAAGCAGGAAGCCTTCAAGACCTTCCTGGCCCAGCGCGGCGCTTCGGCGGATTTCATCCGGCTCGCCTTCGCCAAGCAGGGCGACGATATCTACGTGCCGGACATCGACGAGCTATTCGCCAACCACATCATCACCGGCGTGCGGCTCGGCGATCGTATCGCGATGGCAGACGACTGGCGCCGCGAGCAGTTTCTGGAGGCCTACCGCCAAGGAGGCAGCCAGATGCCGGGCATGGCGGCCGTCCTGGACTTGATCCGCCGCAACCAACCGGATCTGTTCCAGCGCTGGACCGACGAAAACCTGGTAATCAAACAGCGCCCGACGCACGAAGAACGGGTCGCCGGCTATGGCACCGCACTGTGGTCGCTGCTGCATTCGGCGCGCAGCCGCGCCATGAGCAATGCCTCGACGGAAGATGTGCGCGAATTTGCCATGACCTACCGGCAAATGCTGGAGCTGTTGCGTGCCGGGCAGTCCGCCGAAGCCTGCGGTCACTATCTGTTGGGCCAGGACATCACTCTGGGCAGTCAAGCAGCAGCCTTCTATCGGATCAACGACGAGGGCTATCGCGCCCTGCTGTCCGGTCGAGACCTCGCCCGACCTGGTCCCGCCGACTGGCTTGGCGGCGCTCATGTGCTGGCGCAGACACGCGTGGCGGTGGTCGCTACGGCAGGGGCGGCCACCTCGAATCAGCGCATGCCGGCCGCCGTCTGCCGCGGTCGTATCGAGCTGCTTGACCGCCTGCTGGCGCTGCCGACGGCGAGCGGCAGCATGGCGCTTCGTCGTTATTTCGGCGCCGACGAGCAGCTGACGCGAGTCAGCACTCGCTAGCCCCCTCTGCGTAGACAACCGGCATTGCCTGCAGGTCTCCAGCCTGCTAGAAAGCGTCGCGGACATTTCGCCACGGAATGTTTCGCGGCAGCGCGTTGCGGCGTTGCCCATCATTGGACGATAACCAGGGGTTTCACATGATCCAAAAATCCATCGCCGCGGCGCTTGCGCTGCTGGCTGTCTTTGCATTTGTTTCGCCGCGTGCGCTGGCGCATGCCGATGGCGACGCCACACCGTCGACCGGCGAAAGCCGGAAAGCCCAGGTCGAGAGCCTGGTCGCCTCGCTGCATCCGAGTACCGGCAACGTGCCGATCACCGCCGCGAAGGCGACGCTGCAGCTCGCACCCGGCTACAGCTTTCTACCGGCCGCGGATGCGCAGCGCGTGCTGACCGAGCTGTGGGACAACCCGGCACAACCGCATGTGCTGGGTATGATCCTGCCCGGCACCGATCCGCATGTCGTGCTCGATCCGAGCAGTTGGGCGGTGGTGGTGACCTATTCCGACGATGGCTATGTGTCGGATGCGGATGCCGCGAAAACCGACTACACGAAGATGCTCAAGGACATGCAAGAAGGCATGGCGGATTCCAATCCCGAGCGCCTCAAGTAGGGCTATCCGGCGATCGAGCTGGTCGGCTGGGCCGAACCTCCGCACTATGACGCCGACAGCCATAAACTCTATTGGGCGCGCAATCGGCGCTTCAAAAAAGCGGACGGTTCGATCGACGGCGAATCGCTGAACTACGACATCCGTGTGCTCGGGCGGCACGGCTACCTCTCGCTGAACGCGGTGGCTCCGATCGACCAGCTGGCCAAGGTGCGCGCCGACATGCCGCAGGTGCTGGCGATGACCGAGTTCGATCCGGGTGAACGCTACGCCGATTACGACAGCAAGACCGACAAGCTCGCCGCCTACGGCATCGCTGCGCTGGTCGCTGGCGGCATCGCTGCCAAGGCCGGCCTGTTCGCCAAACTCGGCCTGATGCTGCTGGCGCTGAAGAAATTCATCATCATCGGCATTGCCGCCGTCGTCGCCGCTGTCCGTAAGTTGTTCAATCGCAATAAGAGCAGCAACTAGTCGCGGCGGCGAACATCGCGGTCATAAAAAAGGGCGCCGGCAACGGCGCCCCTTGATGGAATCAGCCGCGACTCCGGCGAGCGGTCATCAACCGCCGCTGGAACCGGCCGGTGCCGGCTGCGCCGGTGCCTCGCTGCTGCTGGCGGCCGTGGGATCCTTGGGCTTGCGGTGATGGTGCATCGGCCGAGGCGGCGCGTCACCGCTGGCCGCCGGTGCCGGCGCATCGCCGCCGCCGGATGCATCACCGCCACCGCGGGTGTAGACGATCTTCTTGTCGCCTTCGCAATTACCGACCACCTTGCCGCCGTTGGAGTCGGCCTGGTCGGACGACACCACATCGAGGCTATAGCCGCTGAGGCCCTTGGCCTTGAGCTTGGCATCAATGCTGGACTTCGCGTCGTCGCAGGATGCGTGGGCCAGCATCGGCAGCGAAAGCAGGGCAACAGCGGCGAATACGAAACGCTTGTTCATGGGGTTCTCCTCCATATTGAGTGGGCAAGACTGAGTAGGCAGCATCGGTCGATCGCATGATCAGACAACGGCGTCGATGAATTTCAGGTGCAGGCTTCGACGGACCCGGCCATGCTGGCAGCAACCACGCCACTCGGAAAGCAAGCAGCGCACATTTTTAGCTGCCGCGCGGCTTGGCCCGGTGCGTGGGCACGGCGCTCCACGGATCGTCCGGCCAAGGATGACGTGGGTAGCGACCCTTGAGCTCCTTCTTCACTTCGGGATAGGTGCGTTCCCAGAAACCCTTGAGGTCCTGCGTCACCTGAATCGGCCGGCCGGCCGGTGACAGCAGATGCAGGGTGACCGGGATGCGGCCGCCGCCGACGCGCGGCGTGTCGGCGAGGCCGAACAGTTCCTGCAGCTTCACCGCCAGCACCGGCGAACCCTCCGCAGCGTAGTCAAGCCGGCGCGCCTGGCCGCTCGGCACGACCAGCGTTTCGGGTGCCTGCGCATCGAGTTGGCGACGCTGCTCGTAGGCGAGCCGCGCGGCCAGCGCCTGGGTCAGTTCGTCGGCATCCAGCGCATCGAGCCGCCGCTTGCCGTGCAGATGCGGCGCGAGCCACTCGTCGAGCGTGGCGAGCAATGCATCGTCGGACACGTCCGGCAGGCCTAGCTCCGGCATCCAGGCACGCAGCGCCTGCATGCGCGCGCGCAGGCGACGGGCGTGTTCGCTCCACGGCAACGCGTCGATGCCGCGGCTGCGCACCGCTGCAAGCAGGGCCGGCTGCGCATCTTCTGGCCGTACCGGCACACTGCGGCGATCGAGCACGATCGCCGCGTAGCGGGACTCTTCGAACGCCTCGACTGCGGCGCGCTCGTCGTTCCAGCGCAGCACGCGTTCACGGCGGAACTGCGCGGCATGTTCGCGTTCGAGCACACGCGGATCGAGCGGCGCCGCCGCCAGGATCAGGCTGTCGCGCATCTCGGCACGCAGCTCCAACACCACCAGCCAGGGCTCACCGAGCAAGGCGGTGTTCTCATGCAGTCGCGCGCCGCGACCGTTGGCCAGCGTGTAACGCAACGGCTGGTTGTCGTCGCGACGTGCGATGCGATCGGGAAACGCATGCAGCAGCAGATCGCCGACGGCATGGCTGTGCGGCACGCCGCTGGCCGCGGTGCGGACATCCAGCCGTCTGCGCCAGCCCTTGCCGGCCTGCTCGATCGCCGCAAGCGCAGCGGCCTCGGCGCCACTGCGCGCACCAGCCGCGTGGCGATCGCGCCATGCATGCAGCGCGGCGAGGCGCATGCGGAAATCGTCGCTACGCGCCTGCTCGCCGCGCAGGGGCGAACGTGCCTCGACCAGTGCGAGCAGGTCGGCCATCAAGGCGCGCTGTTCGGGCGGCGCACGCAAGGCCGCCGCGGCCAGTCGCGGCGTGGCGCCGAGTTCCAGCATGCGCCGGCCCAGCGCGTTGATCCGCCCATCCGCGTCGAGCGCGCCGAGCGCAACCAACAGGTCGCGGCCCTGCGCCAGCGCACCGGCTGGCGGCGGGTCGAGCCAGGGCAGTGCACTGGCATCGGCGACGCCCCAGGCCGCCAGCTCCAGCGCCAGCGCCGACAGCTCGGCCTGCATGATCTCGGCCGTACGCGATGCTTCCAGCCTTCGGCTTTGCGGCCACAGCCGATATGCCGTGCCGGCGGCGACGCGACCCGCACGACCGGCGCGCTGATCGGCCGATGCCTGCGAGATGTTGACCAGGTCCAGCCGAGTGAATCCGGTATTGGGATCGAAGCGCGGTTCGCGGGCGAGACCGCTGTCGATCACCGCACGGATGCCCGGCAGCGTGACACTCGACTCGGCGACATTGGTCGCCAACACGATCCGGCGCAGGCCCGGCGCGGCCGGCGCTAAAGCAGCCTGCTGCTCCGCCAGCGACAGCTCGCCGTGCAGCGCGCACAGTTCGACATCGTCGCGATCGAGCGTCTGCGTCAGCACGGTCTGCGCGCGCGCGATCTCGCGTCGTCCAGGCAGGAAGGCGAGCACATCACCCTCGTTCTCGGCCAGCGCCTGCCGCGCGACGCGGGCGAGTTGATGTTCGATGCCTTCCTGCGTGCGTGCCGGCGGATGCTCGATACGCACCGGATAACTGCGACCCGGGCTGCTGATACGCGGCGCATCCAGCCACTGCGCGATACGCTCGCCGTCCAATGTGGCCGACATCACCACCAGCCGCAGATCCGGCCGCAAGGTCGCCTGCACGTCCAGCGCCAGCGCGGCGCCGAGATCGCCGGCCAGATGGCGCTCGTGGAATTCGTCGAACAGGATCGCACCGATGCCGGCCAGTTCCGGGTCGCTCTGGATCAGTCTAGTCAGAATACCCTCAGTCACCACTTCGATACGGGTGGCGGCGCTGGTGCGGGATTCGAAGCGGATGCTGTAACCGACGGTGCGGCCCACTTCTTCATCGAGCTGGCGCGCCATGAACTGCGCGGCCGCACGCGCGGCGAGGCGTCGCGGCTCCAACATCAGAATTTTTTTGCCACCCAGCCAGTCCTGCGCGAGCAACGCAAGCGGCACCTGGGTGGTCTTGCCGGCACCGGGCGGCGCCTCCAGCACCAGCCGCGGATGTGCGGCGAGTGAGGCGCAGATCTCGGGCAGCAGCGGGGTGATCGGCAGAGGATCGAGGCGATCGGCATTCATGCGGGCGCATGGTACAGAGGTGTGGCCACGCGAACAGACTGCGCCACCTTTCTCAGCATCAAGGCTTATAGCAGCGATCTGCCGACGTGTTCTGCAAAGCATCGATCAACGCGAGCAGGCGTTGCCGCGATTCGGTCAGCCGCTGCTGCATCGCCTCCAGCTCGGCCAACTTGGCGGTCAGCACTTTCACCACCCCCGCGCGACCGGCCACACGACCGCCCTGCTCGCAATGACGGACGATGGCTGCGATCTCGCCGATCTCCTCCAGCGAAAATCCGAGCTTCTGTCCGGCATCGATCTGCCTGAGTTCGTCGAGCACCGCCGGATCGTAATCGCGATAGCCGTTGGACGTGCGGCGCGCCGGCATGATCAATCCGCTGGTTTCGTAGAAACGAATGCGCGACGCGCTTAGACCGGTCTGCCCGGCAACTTCACCGATACGCATTCGACGTCACCCGCTTGACATTCAAGTTGACTTGAAGCTTAGGCTACAGACTGAGCTAGTCCTTTTTCGGAGTCAACATGTCCGCATCTGCCGCCCTGTTCGATCCACTGCGCCTGCCGTCCGGCGTGGTCGTGCCCAATCGCGTGGCCAAGGCCGCAATGGAAGAAAGCATGGCCGACGCGCAGCACGCGCCCGGTCCGGAATTGCAGCGGCTCTATCGCACTTGGGCAGATGGCGGCGCCGGTCTGATCATCACCGGCAATGTGATGATCGACAGCCGCGCATTGACCGGGCCGCGCGGCACCGTGCTGGAAGACGATGCGCAGCTCGACCGCTTCGCGCGCTTGGCCGAGGCCAGCCGCGCGCAGGGTGCGTTGGCGCTGATGCAGATCAATCATCCCGGGCGACAGGTGTATGCCGCGATGGGCCAGCCGGCGATCGCGCCCTCGGCCATCGCGCTCGACATTCCCGGTTTCTCCAAATTCTTCGCCCAGCCGCAGGCGATGAGCGAAGCACAGATTCACGAACAGATCGCACGCTTCGCACACACCGCGCGCCTGGCCGAACGCGCCGGTTTCGGCGGCGTCGAAATTCACGCGGCGCACGGCTATCTGCTGAGCCAATTCCTGTCGCCGCTGAGCAATCGCCGCGACGACGACTGGGGCGGCAGCCTGGAGAACCGCGCGCGCTTCCTACTTGAGGTGGTACGCCAGGTGCGCGCTGTCGTGTCCGCCGATTTCTGCGTAGCAGTGAAACTCAACTCGGCCGATTTTCAGCGCGGCGGCTTCGAAGCGAGCGACGCCTTACGCGTGGTCGAGATGCTCAACGAACTGCGCGTGGACCTGATCGAAATTTCCGGCGGCAGCTACGAAAGCCCGGCGATGAACGGCAGTGCGCGGGACGGCCGGACGATGGCACGCGAGGCGTATTTCCTGGAATTCGCCAAGGACATCGTCAAGGTCGCGCGCATGCCAGTAATGGTCACCGGCGGCATTCGCCGGCGCGCCGTGGCCGAAACCGTGCTAGCCGGCGGTATCGCCCTCGCCGGCATCGCCACCGCGATGAGCTTCACACCACAGTTGCCGCGCCAGTGGCGCGACGGACAGAACCTCGATATCGCCGTACCGCGTGTCAGCTGGAAGAACAAGGCACTGGCCGCGACAGCCAGCATGGCGGTCACCAAGACGCAGATGCAGCGGATCGGCGCAGGAAACGCGCCCAAGCCGGGCGTATCGCCATTCCTCGCCCTGCTGCGCAGTCAGCTGAAGACGCGCGCAGAGAGCAAGCTTTATCAACAGTGGTTGAGCAACCGATCGGCCACATCGTCGGTCGCAGGTTCCGAGCCGGTCTCCGTTTGAGCACCGTAGCTCGGATCTACAACACCGGCCGCCGCATAGACGGCCGGTGCTCGATTCATTGCCTGATCGGTGTCGTGATGACGGGCGCCGCCGCTGGGACCGTCGCCGGCTTTTGCCGCAGCGGCGCCAGCGATTCGAACTTGTCCTGGTACTCGTCGGTGATCTGCTTGGCGTCCTCGCTGCTGCCGATCACGCGCGGTGTGATCAGCACGATCAGCTCGGTGCGGTTGCGGCTGTGCGAGGTTTCGCCGAACAACTTGCCCAGGAACGGGATGCGGGTGAGGTAAGGCACGCCATTGTTCTGCGTTTCGTCCACCTGCTGGATCAGGCCGCCGAGCAATACCGTCTGGCCGCTCTGCACGCCGACCTGGGTGGCGATATCGCGCTGCGAAATCTGCGGATTGCCGTTGGTCGCGGTCGAGGCCGAACCCGCCACCGGACTGCTCACCTGCTGGTGGATGTTGAGGTAGACCAGGCCACCGGGATTGACCCGCGGCTGCACGTCGAGGATCACGCCGGTCTGTACATACGTCGCCGAGCTGTAGTCGGAGTTCGTGCCGATACCGGTGTTCACGGTCGTCGTATTGATCGGGATGTTGTCGCCGGACTGGATATGCGCCACCTGGTTGTTGAGCACCACCAGCGACGGCGCGGACAGGTTTTTCGTATTGGTACTGCTTTCGATCGCGCGAATGGCCGCCTGGAACTTGCCGTTACTGCTCAGGAACGAATAGAAGAACGACTCGCCGCCATAGGCATTGCCACCCGCGCCCAGGCCAATCTGCCGGTGCGCTCCGGGATAATTGCTGGTCGCGCCGGTGCTTCCCACACCGCCCGTGGTGGTGCTATTGGGCGTGCTGTTGGCCAAGCCCTGCAGATACCACTGCACACCGAATTCAAAGTCGCCGCTAAGCTCGACCTCGAAGATTCGCGTCTCGATCTGCACCTGCAGCGGCGGCACATCCAGCCGCTTGATCGCCGTCTGCATCTCTTCCCACTGCACCGGCCGCGCACGCACCAGCAACTGGTTGTTGTTGTCGACGGAACTGATGCGGATGCTGCCATCCTTGGAGCTGTATTGCTGATCCCTGTTGGCGTTATCGCCCTGCCCGTTGGACGACCCGCCCAGGCTACCGCTCGTGGAAGTGCCGAAGCCGCCGCCGTTGCTGCTACCGCCGAGTCCGCCCGAGCTGCTGCCGAAGCCGCTGGAGCCGCTGCTGCCGCCTAGGCCACCCGTACTGCCGCCGGAAGAAAGGCCGCCGGCCCCGCCCGACGTGCTGCCGAAGCTGCCGGCATTGCTGCCCATGCCGCTGGCCGAACCGCTGCTGTTGCTGCCGATGCCGAGCGTGCCGGAACTCAGCCCCGGACCAACCTGGCCGCCCTTGTCGCCGCCACCGCCTTCTCCATTGCCGTCGGTGTAGATCTGCCCCAGGTACTTGGCCAGGTCCGACGCCTTGACGTTGCGCACGTCGTACACGTACAGCTGCGGCACGTTGCCGCCGCCCAGGTCGAACTTGGCGATCCAGGCACCGACTTCATCGAGATAGTTCGGCTGCGTGCTGATCACCACCAGTGCATTGGTGCGCTGAATGGGCACGAAGCGCAGCATGCCGGCCAGCGGCGTGTCGCTCTTGTCGCCGAACAACTTGTCCAGCTCCGGCATCAGCTCGGTGACATTGGCGTGCTGCAGGCTGAAGACGCCGACCGACATGCCGCGCAGCCAATCCACGTCGAAGGTGCTGACCATGCGCTGGTAATTCGACAGTTCTTCTGGCGTACCCGAGAGCACCAGCAAATTGCGCGAGACATCGGCCAACAGCACGGCATCCGCGCGGGTGAACGGCTTGATCAGTTTCTGCATCTCACCGGCGGAGATGTAGCGCAGCGGAAACAGCCGCGCCTGCAGGCCGCCCATCGGCGGCATCGCACCCAGGCTTGGCACCAGGTTACCCGCCACCGCGTCCTTCGCCGGTAATACCACGTAGTGGCCGTCGCGCTGTATCAGCGCATTGCCGGTCCACGATAGCAGGGTTTCCAGCAGCGGCAACGCGTCTTCGTTGCTTACCGGTGCGGACGTGGAGAACGAAATATTGCCCTGCACGCCAGGCGTGATGGCGTAGTTCTCCTTCAGGATATCGCCGAGGATCGCCTTCACCACCGCCTGCACAGGCTGGTTCTCGAAGTTGAAGGTGGACGCATCCGGACCCGCGGCCGCCGGCCTCGGCTTGGCCAGCGGAACAGGACGGACGAAACGTCCGCTGCCGTTGCTGATCTGTGGCGGCGGCGGCGTGCCCTGGTCCGTGGTGCCGCGTGAATTGAGCGGCAGCGGTACCGGCACCGGGCGATTGGTGCCCGCTACAGCCTCGCGCTGCAGCGAGGTGTCGTTGTCCTGCTGCTTGGGAATGTCGACACAGCCGCCCAGCGTGACGGTCAACGCGACGATCAAGGTCACCGCACCGTGGCGCAGGACGAGTTGCACGCGCGCGGAAGGCCCGCTGCGTTGGCTGCCTCGGAAAACCCCGTGACCTTGCCTTCGCCACAGGTCGCGAAGGAATGTTGAATCCAGATGGATGAGCTTGCGGAACATGGATCAATGCACTCCGGAGGGAGACGGGTTGGCGGCCTGCTCGAGGCGCCGCTTCTGCACGGCCTCCCGGAACTTGCGCATGGCTTCGAGTCTTTGCGCCGCCTGATCGGCGGGAATATGTTCCAGACGCTGCTGGGCGGGCCGGCCGTTTTCCAGCCACTGCATCTGTGCAGCGGTCGCGTTTCCAGGTGCCGGCTGGGCGGGCGAAACGATTCGATCGATCGGCGCGCCGGCCGGCAGGTTGAGCTCGGTGCGGCTGCCGGCGTTATCGAATACGACCGATCGCGGCTTGACCTCGACCAGGGTCCAGCCGCCATCGGGCAAGGCCGCGCCCTGGCGTACGCGGATGTCGCGGTTACCTGGCTTGTCGTGCAGCAACGCCATGCGCAGGTTCGGCGTGATGATGATGCCGGTGAGCTGCATGTCGCCGAGATTGCCACCGCCATCCGCCGTATGCAGCGTCGGTTTGCGGTCGGCATTGAAAATCGGCTGCTGCCAGATCTGCGCGAATTCATCCAGCGGCCGCGGCGGCGGCAGGTTCGCGTGAGCACGCAAGGTCGGCAAGGCGGCCGGCGGCAGTGGCGGATTCCAGTGCACGCCGCTGCCGACTCCGCTCAGCAGCACCAGCAGCAGCACACCGAGAGCCAACGTCGCTGCGGCAAGCGGCGGGGTGAGTTTGCGCTGCGCGGCGGCGTTCAAGGCGTGGCTCCGCCAGAGGCCGCAGGCGTTCCCGCCGAACTCGAAGCACGCGCCTGCCGCACGTAGCCGGAGACGGTGAACTGCACCTCCAACGATGCCATGGACTGACCCGGTACAGCGCCGCCGGGTTGGTTCTGCACGATCGCCGGGTTGCGGTACACGCTGATGTTGTCGATGAACAGGTAAGGCGTGCCCTGTTCGAGATCGTGCAACACCGCGGCGAGCGGTTCGATATCGCAATGCATCCCGATGTTCACCGCCGCTTTCTGATAGGGATCATTGTCGCCATTAGCCGGCGTGGGCACCGGCATTTTCTGGGTCACCTCGCAGGTGCCGCCCTGCGGATGCGCGGCGGCGACATCGACCACCTTCTGCATCAGATTGGCGGCGGCGGCATTCGGATCGTCCTCGGGCAGGAAGGCGGCGCTGGCCGCTTGGCCCTCGCCGATCGATGCCAGCCGCTGCTGCAACTGCGGCTTCTCGGCGATCGTCGCGGCGTAGCGAGCCTGCGCATCGCGCAGATCATCCATTTCGCCGGAAATCTCCCGCAGCGGCCCCACCAGCCACCAGTGCACCAGGATGAAATAGGCGAGCAGCAAGGCCAGCAGCAGCAGCGCGATCGCGGCGACGCGGCTCTCGGCCGGCTTCATTGGTTTGATCTTCATGGCATGCCGCCCGGCGTCGGTGCCGGCGTAGCGGCGGCAGGTTTGGCCGGAGCCTTGCGCAATTGCGCCACCATGTAGAAACGCTCCTTGGTGGTGGCCGGGTCGCGCTGGATGGTGCCCTGGAAGGTGGCGTCGCTATACAGGGTGGAGCCCTTCAACGCATCGACCAGCGCGGACGCCTGCGGGCTTTGCCCCTGGAAGCCGAGCTGACCGTTGTCATCGATGCTGAGCCGCTCTAGCCACGCGGTGGGCGGCAAGCGCTTGGTGAGATCCTGCAGGATATCCAAGGTCGACACCGTGTTGCGCTTGCGATCGGTCAGGAAGCCGGCCGCGCCCGCGTGGTCCTGCAGTCGCTGGCGCAAGGTGGCGACTTGTTGCGCTTCGCCATGCATGGCCTGCACCTGCGCCTGCATCGTGGCCAGCGCTGTCCGGCGGTTGTTCAACCACTGCGACAGGATCAGCACCAGCAGCACGAGGCTGAGCGCGACCAATGCGAGGTTCCATCGCTTGCGTGGCGAGACATGCCGCGGCCGCTGTTCGGGCGGCAGCAGATTGACTCCGCGACGATCACTGCCGACGGCCAGGTCGACCGCATCGATCGCGATGCCCAGCGCTGCGAGCCGCGCCAGCAACGGATCGAGCTTGCCACGCGGCATCGCCACCAGCTCGGCCCAGAAACGACCTTCCGGGGCCGGCTGCGTCAGTTCGCGCGCGGCGTAATGCACCTGGGCGGCACGGAACGGCGTCTGCCGATCCATCTCGAAACCGGCGACCTGGCGCAGGTTGTCGCGCGCCGCCAACGGCAATTGCAGCTTGCGCTGCAGCGCCTCGGCGGCCGGTACGCACAACGCCAGCCGCACATCTTCACGATCGGTGCCGAGCAAGGCGCTCTTCAGCGCATCCTGCTGCATGCGGGCATCGTCGGCATCGTTCCAGCGGGCAAGCGTGGCCGGCTGGCCGGCACGATGGATCGACCAGGCATCGGTGTCGCCGTCCGCATCGGCGGGCTTCAGACTCTCATGCTGCAGCACGAACCACACCGCGCTGCTGCCGAACAGGCCGCGCCAGCGTTGCGGCAACAGCAGGCGCAACTCACCGGCCCACCAGTGCAGGAATTTGGGCAGCGGCGACGTCAGCCAGGCGCGACGTACGCGCTCCAGCTGCGGTCGCAGCGACTGCAAGGCACTACTCATTCTCCCTCACCCTCCTGCCAGCGCAGCACTGCATAGGGCTGCGCGCCCGACCTGACCCCACGCAAACGAATGGTTGCACGCAGCACTGCGTGCGTTCCGTCCGCGAGGGTCGCCTCCGACCGGATACTATGCGTTACTCCCCCACCCACGGCTAGGCCGGGCGTAAGCGGAGCGTTCAGGCGCGTCATGTAAAGCGTGCTGGCATGCGGCGGATCGATGCCCGGCAAGGTCTGTAGCGCGAGCAGCGACGCGGTGTTCTGGTCCGGCTGCGGACGCCCGGACCAGATCGTCAGCACCGGCGCGATGGTGCGGTATACAGCCGGGTCCATGCCCAACACCATCTGCAACTCCTCGACGCTGGCGAATGGACCGCCGCGCGGGCCGTAGTCGAGACCGGCCGCAACATACGGGGCCTTGTGCCCGTCCAGATCGTTGTTGCTCAGCGCGAAGCTGCGCCAATTCACAACCTGTGTGGTCAGGTCCTGCGCGGCCTTGGCGTTCATGCCGCCGAGCTGGAACAAACGGGTCAGCACATCGGGCGTGGCGCTGTTGAGATCGACCTTGCCGCCTTCGTCGGTGGCGCTGACCACCACCTTGGCGTCGTTGATGGTCAACGGGTAATTGCGCCCGTCGGCCAGCCAGCGCTGCGTCATGACCGGATCCTGCAGGCCGTAGATCGCGCGCATCATGCCGGCCTCGGCCGCGTAGTGCGCGCGCGTTTCGGCGAATTCGTAACGTGCCTGCAAGGCCTCGGTGCGCGCCATCATCGCGTAGCCGCCGAGCAGGATCGCCAGCAGCGTGCTGGCCCACAGCACCACCAGCAGGGCGATGCCGCGCTGGGCGCGCAAGGTTGGCGGCCTCGTCGGAATTCTCCGCTTCATCGCGCGGTGCCTCCGCGCAACAAGCCTTGCAGCGGATTCAACGAGGTCTGGTTGGCGCTGGGGTCGACCCGCAACGGAATCTGCAGGGTCGGCCAGGTGGCGCCATCAACGAGCCGCAGGTCGACACTGACCAGGATCGGCAGCACGCGGCCGTCCGGCCAATCGTCCCGCCAGTTGCCGGGCTTGCCCTGATCGTCGAGACCGCGATAGCTGAAACTGCCGCTGCGGATACCGTCGAGCAGCACTTCCGGATTGCCGAACGCGTGCGGCGGGCTGCCGTCCGGCGGCAGCATCGCGAAGCTCGCTTCCAGACGCAGCGTGCCGTCGTCGTTCTTGACCAGCTGTACCTGCTGCAGTTGTGCACCGAGCTTGCCAAGGTAACCGGGCAGCGCGGCGACATAGCGCATTTTCCGCGTCTGGCCGTCGAAGAACAGATTGTCGCCCTTGTCGCTGCGCGCGAGCGGAATCGCCATGCTCTGCGCCAGCTCGCGACGCAGGAACTGTTGCGCCGCGCGCAGTTCGTCCAGCCGCGCGATCGAGGATTCGCCCACGTGCACGCTGCGCGTGGCGGTCTGCACGCCGGCGTACACGCCGAGCAGCAGCAGCGCCAGCAATACCAGCGCGCCCAGAATTTCCAGCAGGGTGAAGCCCGCCGCGCGGCGCATCGCACGCATGTCACGGGCACCGCGATGGTTCGTACTACCGGCCATCATTGCTGATTCCCCGGCAGCGGCGGACTGGCTGCGCGCAAAGTGCTGAAGCGCGCGCTGCGCTCATGCGGCGACTGGCCCCAGCGCACGTCCAGGTCCAGCTGATAGAGCTGGATCGGCGCGACCTGACCGGCCGCGCCGGACGGCGTCACCTGGCTCACATCGAGATGCCAGCGGTAGTTCGCGTTGAAGCGGCCATCGCTGCTGCCGGCGTGGATCGGCTCCACGGTATACACACTGTCCAGCAGCGAGCGCGCCCAAAGCGCCGCTTCGCTGCGCTGCGCCGCCTGACTGGTCAGCCGCATCGAGCCGCCGGCCACTTGCATCAACGCGGTGAACGCTACTGCCAGCAGCAGGATTGCCGCGATCACTTCGATCAGGCTGAAGCCGCGCTGCGAATGCGTGTTCATGAGCGCTGCGCCATGTCGACCACACGCACCGCACCGGTCAGCCAGGACACGTTGACGTGCCACTCGCGTTCACCGCGCTTGAGGGTGACGCGGCCGCCGGTGGAGCTGCCATCCGGAAAGAAACGGATACGCCCGGTGTGGTCGTTCGGCCGGTCTTCCTTGGCGCTGGTGATGCCCAGCTCGATGCCGCTGGGCAGGCTCACCACACGGCCGTCGGCACCGTGATAGGTGCCTGCGCGGATGTCGACTTCAAACACTTGCGGCGTGTTGCGCACGATCGCCTGCGCCCGCGTCGCGCGCAGCGTCGCGGCCATCTCGCTGCTGGCCGCATTGGCCCGCGCACTGGTCAGGCCCTGGGTCACCGAAATCGCCGCGGCCGTTGCCGCGATGGCGATCAGCAGGATCACCGCCAACATCTCGAACAGGGTGAAGCCGCGCGATGCGCGGCGTGCCCCTGTCGGAATTTGGCGCCGCGCGCCCATGACCCGCCCCCGCTGCGCGCCTTATTGCCAGTTGCCGACGTCGGCGTTGTAGCCGTCGCCGCCGGGCTTGCCGTCCTGACCGTAGAAGATCAGGTCGTAGTTGCCATGGTCGCCCGGATACTTGTAGCCGAACTCATGACCCCACGGATCCTTCAGCGCCGACTCCTTTGCGTAAGGGCCGTGCCAGTTCTGCGCATTGGCCGGCTTCACCGCCAGGTCTTCCAGCTGCTGCGGCGGCGTGCCGTTGTCCAGCGCGTAGCCGTCGACGTCCTGGCTCAAGGTGGTCAGCTGGGTCTTGCCAGCGCCGTATTTGCCCTTGTCGACGCTGCCGCTGACCGAGCGGACCACGATGGTGCCGATAATGCCGATCAACACGATCACCGCCAGCATTTCCAGCAGGGTGAAGCCGCGGGAGGAGCGGGGAACGGGGAGCGGGGAACGGGGAACATGGGGGGTATGGCGAGCCTCCGCCATCGACCCTGATGGGATGACCGCGACGGAAACAATGGCCTGCGCGCCTGCTCGTTCCCCGTTCTCCGTTCCACGTTCCCGCTTCTGCATTACCTGAGCCATGACAACACCCCGCATCCTGGATGACTAGAAAAGGTCCGTACAAACCATAGAGACAACATATTTCACTGAATGTTGCTGGTGAGGCTGAGCAGCGGCAGCAGAATGGCCGACATGATGATCGCCACCAGCACGGTCATCACCACGGTCAGCGCCGGCACCAGCGCGGCGAGCAGGCGGTCGATCGCACGCTTGCTCTCCATTTCGAAGGTATCTGCGACCTTCAGCAGCATGGTGTCGAGCTGGCCGGCTTCCTCGCCGACCTGCACCATCTGGATCGCCAACCGCGGAAACCGCTGCGCCTGCGCCAGCGCGAAACTGAGACCGCTGCCGCCCTTGACCTGCTCGGCGGCCTGGATCAGCGCCTCGTCCAGCGCGCGGTTGCCGGTGACTTGGCGCGCGATGGTCAACGAGGACAGCAGTGGCACGCCGTTCTTCAGCAGTGTGCCGAGAGTGCGCGCGATGCGTGCGGTCTCGATCTTCAGCAGCAGCGGACCGAGCACGCGCATCGTCAGCAGGCGGCTGTGCCAGGCCAGCCGCATGGCCGGGTCGCGCAGGCGCGCGCGCCAGTAGAAAACGCCACCGATCAGCAGGCCCACGGCCAGCCACCACCAGGCCTGGATGGTATTACCGAGCGCCAGCACGGCACGGGTGATGAGCGGGATCGGCACCTGCATGTCCTGGAAGATCGGCACGAACTGCGGCACCACGTAGGCCAGCAGCAGCACCAGCGAACCGAGCACGCCGGTCATCAGGAAGGCCGGGTAGATCAGCGCGTTGACCACGCTGCCACGCAGCTGCTGCGAGCGTTCCAGATAATCGGCCAGCCGGCGCAGCGTTTCCTCCAGCGAGCCGCCCGCCTCGCCCGCGCGCACCAGCGAGATGTACAGCTTGGGGAAGACGCCGTGCTCCTCCTCCAACGCCTGCGACAGCGGCGTGCCGCCGCGCACGCGATCGCGCACGCGCTCGATCAGTTTCTTCGCGCGCTCGCTATCCGGTAGGTCGAGCAGAATGCCGAGCGCGCGGTCCAGCGGCTGGCCGGCACCGAGCAGGGTCGCCAGCTGATGAGTGAACAACGCCAGCTGGTCGCCAACGAACGGGCCACGCCGCATAAAGCCAGCGAGCGCGCCGCCGCTGCCGCCGGCGTCGGCGGGCAATGCCTCGAGCGGCGTATGGCCCTGATCCTGCAGACGGCCGATCACGTCCTCGACGCTGGCCGCCTCCATCTGGCCCTGCAGCATCTCGCCGACGCTGCTGATTGCGCGATAGCGAAACTGGCTCATGGCTGGGAAGCGGGGAACGGGGAAGGGGGAACGGGGCCGTTGTGGGATGTTCGTATGAACGCGGCTAAGTGCGGCATCAAGGCACAGCAGTCAGGTCTACGTGCAACTACACGTTCCCCGTTTCTTGTCCCCTGTTTCCCGCTCTCAACCCTCAGACGACGTAACACGCAGTACCTCCTCCAGCGTGGTGATGCCGGCGACCGCCTTGGCGATGCCGTCCTCGTACATCGTGCGCATGCCTTCGCTGCGTGCGAGGCGTTCGATCTCGCCGGCGTCGGCGCGTTGCATCACCAGCCGGCGCAACGGGTCGGTCATCACCAGGAATTCCATGATCGCGCGACGCCCGCGGTAGCCGCTGGGATTGGCCGCGCTGCTGCCGGGCTTCCACAACTTGATCGGCCGCTCGTCGGTGTACTTGTGCAACTCGAACTGCTCGATCACTTCGGGCAGCGCCTCGTAGGAAGTCGCCGTTTCCGGATCGAGCCGGCGCACCAGGCGCTGCGCCAGGATGCCATTGACGGTGGAACCGAGCAGGTAATCCTCCACGCCCATGTCGAGCAAGCGGGTGATGCCGCCGGACGCGCTATTGGTATGCAGCGTGGACAGCACCAAGTGGCCGGTAAGCGCGGACTGGATCGCGATGCGGCAGGTCTCCAGATCGCGCATTTCGCCGATCATGATCACGTCCGGATCCTGGCGCACGATCGAGCGCAGCGCACCGGCGAAGTCCAGCCCGATCTGCGGCTTCACCTGGATCTGGTTGATGCCTTCGATCTGGTATTCGACCGGGTCCTCGACGGTGATGATCTTCACGTCCGACGTATTGATCTGCGACAGCGCGGTGTACAGCGTGGTGGTCTTGCCCGAGCCGGTCGGGCCGGTGACCAGCAGAATGCCGTGCGGCCGGTTCAATACGTCGACGAAGCGCTGCTGGAAATTGTCGGTGAAGCCGAGCGAGGCGAAGTCGAACACCACCGACTCGCGATCGAGGATACGCATCACCACCGACTCACCGAAGCTGGTCGGCACGGTCGATACGCGCAGGTCCAGCTCCTTGCCCTGCACGCGCAGCTGGATGCGGCCGTCCTGCGGCAGGCGGCGCTCGGCGATGTTCAGGCGGCCCATGATCTTCACGCGTGAGATGACGGCCGCGGTGGAGCTGGAGGGCGGCGCTTCCACCTCGTGCAGCACGCCGTCGATGCGGTAGCGCACCTTCAGGTGATTCTCGAACGGCTCGATGTGCACGTCCGACGCACGCTGCTCGACCGCGCGCTGCAAGATCAGGTTCACCAGCCGGATGACCGGGGCCTCAGAGGCGAGATCGCGCAGATGCTCGACGTCGTCCTCCACCGCCGCATTGCCGTCGAGGCTCTCGACGATGCTGCCCATCGCGGAACGACCCTGGCCGTAATAGCGCTCGATCAAGTCGTCGATTTCCGAGCGCAGGCCGATGCGCAGCTGCACGGGCCGCTCGGCGGCCAGTTCCACCGCCTGCAGCGGATACGGATCAGCCGGGTCGGCGACTAACAGGCCGAGTGCATCGTCGCCCAGCGAAATCGGCACCACGTGCTGCTGTTTCAGGAAACGCGGCGAGAGATCCAGCTCGGCCGGAGGCAGCTCAGGCGCATCGCGCGCCGCCACCAGCGGCGCCTGCAATAGTTCGGACCAGGCCTCGGCAAGATCACGCTCGGACACCAGGCCCAGCCGCGCCATCAGGCCGGTCAAGGTGCCTTCCGGCGCCTCTTCGTGCAAACGGCGGGCGCGACCCAGATCGCCGTCCTTCAACCGCCCGCGCGCGACCAGCAGGGTGCAGACCGCATTCTCGCGATCATTCACCGTGACTGGAGCCACGCCAGCCTCCGATGCTACTGCTACCGACATGCCTGCACTCCAAATATTTCACGCCGGACATGTCCTCGCCGCACACGCCGATCTAGCCAATGCCCATTGTTAACACATCCTGCGCGCGGGTGGCGAGACGCACTGTGGAATTTCCGCGACCAATCAAAAGGCCGGCACATCGCTGTACCGGCCGATCATCGTCGCACGCCATCCTTGCGAATATGTTGCTTTACCAGCCGACGCCCACGCCGACCCCGCCGGACGCTTCGCCGCCGTTGCTCACCGCACCGCCGAAGGTGAGGTTGGCCTTGTTCGACAACTGGCGCGAATAACCGACCGACAAGGCCGCCTGGCCGTTGTAGCCGCCGACGCCGACGCCAAGCCGGTTGGGCGAATCGATGCCCTGGGTGCTGAAGGCCATCTGCGACATCGCCGCACCCATCGCGCCGACCCGATCCAGCCGGGTGTTGACGGCATGGAACTGATCGTTGACCTGATCGCGCAGCGAGTTGAGGTCGCTGGTGCTGGCGAAGCTGCTGACCTTCTGGTCGGTATACGCCTTGGCCGAGTTCAGCGTGCCCTGGTCGCCCGCATCGGCATAGGTCTTGGCCGTCGCCAATGCCTCCGCCACCTGGCCGGTATTGGCCGCATCGCCGGCTTCGGTACCGGCCGCCACATTGGTGATCTGGCGCTGATTGCCCGCCGTGCCCACCGATACCGTATTGGCGCGATCGGCCACTGAGCCCTGACCCAGCGCCACCGCACCCGCCGCCGTCACCGACGAACCCTGGCCGAGCGCCGTGCCGGACGCCGCGCTGACATTCGCGCTTTCGCCGACCGCCACCGCATTGGTCGCCGCGGCCGCAACGCTGGTGTTGGCACCGACCGCGGCACTGCCGTCGGCACCGACCTTGGCGTTGCCGCCGATCGCCGTGTCGTTCGGGCCAGCCGCATAACTGTCACCACCCACCGCGGTGCCGTGATCGCCGCCGGCCTTGGCATTCGAACCGACTGCCACTGCCTTGGAGCCATCCACCACGTTCGCGGCATCGGTGCCGTCCGCATTGCCGTCCACTGCCACATGCTGGTTCTGCTCGGCGCCAGCCGTGCCCCCGTGTGTACTGAGCTGGCTCTTCAGGTCGGCGATGTCGCTGCGCGTACCATCCACCGCGCCGTTCAGCGCGGCCAGCGCATCGCCCACATTGGAGTAGCTATTGCCCTGCACGATGAAGTTGGGCATCGCCGTGCTGCCATCCGCGTTCAGCGCCGCGCCGCCGCCGATGGCGTTGAGCGCGCCGACCGTCTGGCCCACGGTGGCGGCATCGGTATCGACATTGCTCGCCTTCAGATTGCCGATCGTGGTGCCGCCGGCGCCGGCCAGGGTGATCCGCGACTTGCCGGCATCGTCGTAGCTCACCGCGCCATCCAGCGCGTTGTTTACGCCGCCGATGGCCGCGGTCAGCTGGTCCTTGTTGACCGCATCGGTGCCCTCGGTGCCGGCGGCGACATGGGTGATCTGGCGTTCCGCACCGGTGGCACCGACCGACACGCTGTTGGCACGATCGGCCACGGAAGCCGCACCGATCGCTACCGTGTTCGCGGCCAGCGCCAGCGCCGAGGCGCCGATCGCCACGCCCGCATTGCTGGTCGCGACGGCTTCGGTGCCGATCGCCACGGTGTCGTTCGCGGTAATCCCATAACCGGCCTTGGAGCCGAAGGCCACGTTGTTGCTGCCGGTGACCAGCTTGCCGGCGCCATAGCCGACCGCCGCATTGCGCAGACCGCTGACCGACTGCCCGGCGAAGCTGCCGACGCCGACGTTGTTGTTGTTGGTCGACTTGCCGCCGATGCCGGCGGAGTAGCCGACATAGGTATCGGCCACACCTAGCGCCGCCGCGGAGCTGCCGATCGCCAGGCTCAGCCGATTCGGTGCCCGCGCGCCATCGCCCAGGGCCAGCGCGCTGGTGCCGGCGGCCGTGGCGGCATTACCGAGAGCGATCGCATGCTCGCCCCCCGCATTGGCCGCCACGCCGCTGGCTAAACTGCCTGCGCCGGTGGCACTCGCATCATCGCTGCCATCGTTGGCGCCGTTCGCCTTGAAGTAGCGCGAGGTGGCAGCGGCGACGCTGTTGACGGCATCGAGCTGGTCCTTATTCACCGCATCGGTACCCTCGGTGCCCGCGGCTACGTTGGTGATCTGCCGCTCCGTGCCCACATCGCCCACTGATACGGTGTTGGCGCGATCGGTATACGAACCCGTGCCCAGCGCCACCGAGTTATCCGCGGCGGCGAAGCTGTTCGCGCCCAGCGCCATGCTGTTGTCGTTCAACGCAATGCTGTTGTAGCCCAGCGCCACCGCGTTCTGCGCCTCGATCCCGAGCACGCCCACGCCGGTCCATGCCGCGTTGCCGATCGCCACGCTGTTCTGCCCCGACGCTGTGGCATTCGCGCCCAGCGCTACGCTGCCATCGCTCAGCGCCGCCGACAGCGTGCCCAGCGCGACCGATTGTTCGCCGCCCGCATACGCCTGCGCGCCGTAGGCCGCCGCCCCCGTGCCGTAGGCCTCGGACAGGAAACCGGCGGCGATCGATTGCGTGCCGATGGCGAACGAGGCCGCACCCAGCGCCGTCGACAGATCGCCCTGTGCCTGCGCGCTTGGACCGACCGCCGTCGAAGCCAGACCCGATGCACTGGTCGGACCTACTTCGTCGCCGGTCGCGGTGAAGGTGATCAATGCCTTGCCGTCCGCATCCACCGCCTGTCCGCCGATCGCCACCGCGCTCGGCCCGCTCGCCGTGGCACCCGCGCCGTACGCGCTGCTGTTGATGCCCGACGCTGTCGCGCTGTAGCCGGTCGCCGTGGCGTAGTTGGCATTGGTACTAGCCAGGCTGCCGATGGCCGACGAGCCCACGCCGAACGCATTGCTGCTTGCGCCCAGCGCCGTGCTGTTGTCGTCGTTCGCCGTCGCACCGCTGCCGAACGCCACGCTCTCCACACCGTTGGCAATCGCACCGGCGCCATTTGCCGTGCTGCTCGCGCCTAGCGCTACCGCGCCCGCACCCACCGCCGTCGAGGAATCGCCTTCTGCATCCGCAGCGGAACCCACGGCGGTTGAGGTAGCTCCCGCCGCCGTGCTCGATGCACCCAGCGCCACGCTATCGGCACTACGCGCAACGGCGTTGTTGCCGATCGCCACCGCGTCCTGCTGCAACGCCGCCGCGAAGCCTACCGCCACCGCGCCATCGGCTGCCGCATACGAGCCGCTGCCGAGTGCTGCCGACAATTCGCCTTCCGCCGCCGCCGCACCGCCGACCGCGGTGGATTGCACACCGTTGGCGTGCGCCTCCGGACCGATCGCCGTGGCGTAGTCCGCATTGGTTGCGCTCAGATAGCCCACCGCCACCGACTCGGCACCGTGTGCATACGACACCGCACCGATCGCCGTCGCATCCGCCGTATCGGCTTCGCTGAGGTAGCCGATCGCCGTGGCATCGGCCGCTTCGGCGCCGGCGCCGCCACCGAATGCCGACGCGCCAGTGGCGCTGGCGGTGGTGGCGAAGCCCGAGGCGATGCCGCCCACCGCGACCGCGCCGTTGCCGGTCGCCGTGCTGCCGGTGCCGACCGCGATCGAATCAGTCTCGCTCGATACGCTGTTCGCACCGCTGGCGATCGAGCCGCTGCCCGAGGCCTCCGCGTTGGTGCCGCTGGCGAGGCTGTTCGTGCCGCTGGCTACCGCAGCCGGGCCGATCGCCACGCTGTCGGTGCCAGTTGCGGCGGACGCGGTGCCGGTGCTGTTGGCCTGGAAATATTTGCTGCCCTTGTTGTCGAGGCTGCCTGCGTAAGTATCCAGCGCAGTCAGCGCCGAACCCACATCGGTATAGTTGCCGCCGGTATTACTCAGTGCGTAAGTCGGACCGGTGAATACGCCGGTCGCCGGATTGAACGCCGCGCCACCGCCCAGCGCGGCCGCCACGCTCTGCGACACGCCGGTGAGCTGGGTGTAGTTCACCGTATCGGTGCCCTCGGTGCCGGCGGCCACGTTAGTGATCTGCCGCTCCGCACCGACATCGCCTACCGACACCGTATTGGCGCGGTCAGCTACCGAACCGAAACCAAGCGCTACTGAATTGTCCGCCCTGGCAGTGCTCGATGAGCCCAGCGCCAGACTTTCATAATTCATGGCCGCGCTGCCATAGCCTAGCGCTGTGCTATAGAAACCACCTGCAAAACTATTGGCGCCCAAGGCCGTGCCATCGAGGTTTCGCACTGCACTGTTATGACCAAGCGCAGTTCCATCGTCCGAACCTGTAACCTGCCCAGTCGAAGAATTGTAGCCACCGGTCGTTGCATTGGTGCCGATCGCGATACTGTCCTGCCCCCATGCGTTGGCATAGGTACCGATCGCCACGCTGTGATCGCTTAGCGCGGTCGCCAACCAACCGACCGCGATCGACTGCACTCCGATTGCATCACTCGAGGCGCCATAGGCAGCCGAACCCACGCCATCGGCTTCGGACAGGGAACCACTCGCGATCGACTGTTCGCCTATCGCAAAGGCAAATGCGCCCAATGCAACGGATTGATCGCCACGCGCCAGCGAGCTTGGGCCTACCGCAGTCGACGCCACTCCCGATGCATTCGCCGGACCGACTTCGTTGCCGCTCGAGAAGATGATGATCGGCTTGCCGTCCGCACCTACCGCCTGCCCACCGATCGCCACCGCGCTCGGCCCGCTGGCCGTGGCACCGGCGCCGTACGCAGCGCTGTTGATTCCCGATGCCGTTGCGCTGTAGCCGGTCGCCGTGGCGTAGTTGGCATTGGTACTGGCCAGACTGCCGATGGCCGACGAGCCCACACCAAACGCATTGCTGCTCGCGCCCAGTGCCGTACTGTTGTCATCATTCGCCGTCGCGCCACTGCCGAAGGCCACACTCTCCACACCTTGGGCGCTCGCGCCGGCGCCATTCGCCGTGCTGCTTGCGCCCTGCGCCACCGCACCCGCACCGACCGCCGTCGAGGCATCGCCTTCCGCGTCCGCACTCGCACCCAACGCCACAGTATTGGCTCCATTGCTTACGGCTTTCAGGCCCACGGCGATGCTGGCGTCGCCGAACGCCGTCGAGGTATCGCCGACGGCAATGCTGCTCGCGCCGCTGGCCCAGCTGTTGGCGCCCAGCGCGGTCGCGTTGTCGCCCGGCGCATAGGAGAAGTAGCCCAGCGCAGTGCTGGCGATGCCATCCGCGCCACTGAGCGCACCCAACGCCGTGGCATTGTCGCCCGAGGCTGACGCGCCGCCACCGAAGGCCGCAGCGGCTTCGCCGGTCGCCGAGGTGTAGACGTAGAAGCCCAGGCCCGGAACCAGATCGACCGGCCCGCCGACGGCCACGCTGCCGCTGCCGCTGGAACTGGCGCCGTAGCCGATGGCCGTAGCGTAATCGCCGGGTGCATATGCCTGCGCGCCAAAGGTGGAAGCGCCCAGGCCCGAGGCCTCGGACAGAAAACCGGCGGCGATCGATTGCGTGCCGGTAGCGAAGGAGGCCGCACCCAGCGCCGTCGACAAATCGCCCTGCGCCTGCGCGCTCGGACCCACTGCGGTCGAAGCCAGACCCGACGCACTGGCCGGACCTACTTCGTCGCCGGTCGCAGTGAGGGTGATCAGTGCCTTGCCGTACGCATCCACTGCCTGCCCGCCGATCGCTACCGCACTGGGTCCGTTGGCCGTGGCACCCGCGCCGTACGCGCTGCTGTTGATCGCCGATGCCGTCGCGCCGTAGCCGGTCGCCGTGGCGTAGTTGGCATTGGTACTAGCCAGGCTGCCGATCGCCGACGAACCCACGCCGAACGCATTGCTGCTTGCGCCCAGCGCCGTGCTGTTGTCGTCGTTCGCCGTCGCACCGCTGCCGAACGCTGCGCTCTCCACACCGTTGGCGATCGCGCCGGCACCATTCGCCGTGCTGTTGTCGCCCGTCGCCGAGGCGCCGGTACCCAAGGCGGTAGCGGACGTGCCCGCGGCATAGGCGTTCGAGCCGACTGCGGTGGCATCGCTGCCGGCCGCCTCGCTACCCGTACCAACCGCCGTGCCGTTAGTCGTATTGGCGACTGCGTTGTAGCCGATCGCCACCGAGTTCTGTCCCAGCGCGCCGGCATAGGCGCCGCCGCCCAGCGCAGTCGACAGTTCGCCCTCGGCATCGGCATTGCCGCCAATAGCCGCCGACTGCACGCCGTTGGCCTTCGCCTCCGGACCTACCGCGGTGGCGAAATCCGCCTTGGTCGCACTCAGATAACCCACGGCCAGCGATTCACTGCCGAAAGCATACGAACCGGCACCGACCGCGGTCGCATTGGCCGTGTCCGCCTCGCTGAGATAGCCGATCGCTGTGGTGTTCGCCGCTTCGGCGCCGGCACCGCCGCCGAAGGCTGAGGCACCGGCCGCGCTGGCCGTGGTGGCAAAACCTGAGGTCGTGCCGCCGACTGCGACCGCACCGGTGCCGGTCGCCTGGCTGCCGGTGCCGACCGCGACCGAATTGCTCTTGCTCGATACGCTGCCCGAACCCGTGGCGATCGAACCGGTACCCGAGGCAGCCGCATTGGTGCCGCTGGCGATGCTATTGCTGCCGTTGGCCTTCGCGCCTTTGCCGACCGCGTAACTGCTCGTGCCACTCGCGGTCGCACCGGAGCCGATCGCGATGGCGTCGGTGCCCGTTGCCGTGGCGGCGCCGGTGGTGGAATTGATGCTGATGTAGTTGCCGGTCGAGGTGACCAGAGGAGCTGCCGTAGCATTGGGACTGACCGTGGCGAGCGCGCTCATGGCCTGCTCTGGCGCGCACAGACGGTTGCCGCCGATGGCAACGCAGGATTCCGTCAGGCCGGTATGGCGGCTGCCGGAATTCGCCGCCGCGCCGGCTTGCGCCCATGCGGCCAGGCCGGGCCAGCAGCACGCGCCCACGAGGGCCGCGGCCAGCAAGGTCAGCGTCAGGCCGGAACGGCGATCGACCGCTACCGCTTGTGGCGACCCCTGCCCTGCGGCTGTCTTGGCGAATTCGGAAGCCACGATCAGCTGGCCCAGCAATTGACTCCACACTTTGCTGTAGATCTTGTTCATGCGCCCTTCTCCCCCTAGCAAAATTGACGATCAGCTATCGATTGATGCGTGCGATGACGGAACCGCCAAGGTTCGACATCGCCCGTTGATGACATGACGAAGCGATCCATCGATTGCGATGGATCGCTTCATGAAAACTATGAAACCGGATCGAAATCGTATATGGACGTCTGGACGTCCAAACGAATAACTCCATCGATTGCGCCTACCGAGGCCGCATCGTGGACTTGCAGGAACAGGCAAGCCGGCGACCGGTGATCGCGTGTCATGAGTGCTGTGTGCCATCGCCATCCCCACGAACCAGTCCTTTTGTGTCGCCGCATCCACGCAACCATGTCCGACTCTTCTGCGAATCGACCCTTGCGGTCGATCTGGACGACGCCTGCCGGCAGTACCGGGAAAGCTCGCGCCCCGCGCGAGTTCGCCGCCCGAGATATCGCCGCCAGCCCGCAAGCCGGCGGCGATCGCACGTTTACTGCGTCGGCGCGGTGTAATTCACCTGGACGCTGAGGGCGCTGAAGTTCTTCACGCCGACGATGCTCAGGTAGTAGGTGGCGGCATCCGGCTTGGTGATGGAGACCGACTCGTTATTGCTGTTGGCGTGCACCGAGGATTTGTCGAAGTTGCCGGCGCTCGCCGCCGCACCAGACTTGATGTACAGCGAAACGTCGCCGCTGCCGCCGAAGGTGCGGATGACCAGGTTGCGCGCGCCGGCGGGCACATCGATCTTGTACTGCAGCACGTCGCCCGCACTGCCGGACAGGCCGGTCGCCGCCACGCCGTTGTCGAGCGGCACCGCCGAATCGCCGCCGTCACCGCCACCGAGATCGTTGTTGATCGCGGCGGTCACGGCCGCGTAGGCGTCGACGATGCCGGCACCGATCTTCTGGCTGGGTGCCACGGCCGGCGCATGCGCGGTGTTCTTCAGCACGGTCAGCACGTCGGCCGGCGAGAACAGCGATTGGCTCGTGGCAAGTCGTGCGCTTTGCATCAGGGCCACTACACCGGTGACATGCGGTGTGGCCTGCGAGGTGCCGGCGAAGCCGCCATAGGTCGCACTGCCCGGCACGGTGGTGCCGGCGTTGAGCGCCTGCCATACGAAACCGGTATTGACCTGCGTACCGCTGCTGGCGTCGTTGGTATAGATGCCGCCGCCGGGCGCCGCGATGTTCACCCGTGAACCGTAGTTCGAATAGAACGCCTTCTTGCTGGAGATGCCGACCGAGGCGACGGTGACCGCGCCCGGGCAACTGGCCGGCGTGAAATTGGCGGCATCCTTGCCAGAGTTGCCGGCCGCGACCACCACCACGGTGCCCAGTGCATTCGCCTGCGCGATGGCCTTCGCCTCCGGATCGTCAGCCGCGCACACGCCACTGCCACCAAGGCTCATGTTGATGACCTGTGCCGGATGCGTATTCGCTGGGACGCCGGCGACCGCACCGCCCGCGGCCCAGATAATCGCATCGGAAATGTCGGAGTCGTAACCGCCGCAATGTCCCAGCACGCGCACCGGCAGCACTTTCGCCTTGTACGCCACGCCGGCCATGCCGAGTGCGTTGTTGGTCAGTTCGCCGACCGTGCCGGAGACATGCGTGCCGTGCCAGGAGCTGGGCTCGGCGGTTGGCGCATTCGGATCGGATGGATCCACACAACCGCCGTTGGCGGCGAGGTACTTGTCGCCCGTGGTCCAGTCGCCGGGGTCGTAGCCGCCGGCGATGCGGCCGTCCGTATCGCGGCCGGAATGAAGCGCATCGCTGATGAAGTCGTAGCCGGCATCGGCCAGCGAGGTATCCAGATCGGGATGCACGGTGATACCGGTGTCCAGCACCGCCACGGTGACGCCGGTACCGTCGGCCAGGTTCCAGGCCTTGGCGACATTCGCGCCGCCTAAGTTGGATACCGTCGAGGTGCCTTCCGGCTCCGCCGCACCATTCGGCTCGCGCAGGTGCCACTGGTACTTCACGTAGTAGGTGTCGTTCACCGCCACCGGGGCGTCGTCCTGCGCGCGCACGTCGCGCACCGGGAAGCGCAGTACGTCAGGCGCGACATAGGCCACCGCCGGATTGGCCGCGATCTGCCGAACAAGGGCCTCGGCTTCATTGCTGTCGAGTTTGCGCGAGGTGCGCATCAGGTCGCCGCCGATGGCGAGCCGGCGCATATGGCTGACACCGAGCGTCGCGACTTTCACTACTGCGCCGCTGGCGCCCGTCGCGCCGCCCAGCAGTTTGGCGCGGCTGGCGGCTGCACTCACATTCTGGATCGCTGCCGGCGCGTTCGCGCGCTCGGTCGAGCCGTCCCGGTACACCACGATGAAACGGTCGTATTTGGTGCCGCTATGCAGGGCACTGAGGTTGAAGTGGGCAACCGGCGCCACGTCGGCGGCGCCTGCCGCGAAAACCGAGAAAGTAAGCGTGATGCCCAGCGAAGCCGCCAGCAGCTTCTTGATGCCCAACCGATTCACCATTGCGATGATCCCCTAATTGATTGATTGGCTGCCCATGAAGATTCATGGGCCGCGCCGCGGAATCCCCATTCCACGGCCCGAAGCGATAGCGTTGCCGCCGGCTTCGGGTTCCCGTACAGTCGAAAAAGCATTCGCACTGTCTTGCGAACCTAGCACCATGTTCTTGCGAACGTCAATGAGGATTGGAGACTTGTCGCGCATTTTTTTGAAAGCGGCCGTGCTAGGAAATTGCGCCTTGGAATCCTTCGCTCTGCCAAGCCACATGGCGAGCACCGTGGCCAGCTGCGAATGACAGACGACCGTGCGACTTCTTGATATCGGTGCCAACCTGGGGCACGAATCCTTCAGGCACGACCTCGACGCCGTGTTGCAACGCGCGCAGACGCATGGCGTGGATCGGATGATCGTCACCGGTGCCACGCGCGATGGCAGCGAACAGGCCTTGATGCTTGCCTTGCAGCATTCCGGCCGACTGTTCGCGACCGCCGGCGTGCATCCGCACCATGCGATCGACTACGACGACGCCACCGACGAAGCGCTGCGCCGGCTCGCCGTGCTTCCGCAAGTTCGCGCGATCGGCGAAACCGGACTGGACTACAACCGCAATTATTCGCCGCGCGAAATACAGCTGACGGTTTTCGAGCGACAGCTGCGCATCGCGGTGGATGTCGGCAAGCCGCTATTCCTGCATCAGCGCGACGCACACGCCGACTTCGTCGCCTTGTTGCGCCGCTATCGGGATCGCGTATCAAAGGTGGTGGTGCACTGCTTCACCGATACGCGCGAAGCGCTGCGCGACTATCTCGATCTGGATTGCCACATCGGCATCACCGGCTGGATCTGCGACGAACGCCGCGGCACGCACCTGCGCGAACTGGTGCGCGAGATTCCGGCCGATCGCCTGATGATCGAAACCGACGCGCCCTATCTGCTGCCACGCACGGTGAAGCCGCCGCCGGCGCACCGGCGCAACGAGCCGATGTATCTGAAACACATCTGCGAGGAAATCGCGCGCGACCGTGGCGAGACCAGCGCGATCACCGCCGCGAACAGTACCGCGGCGGCCGAGCATTTTTTCGAACTGCCCTGATCCGCGAGAGCGCATAGCTCCGATACAAATCGGCTAGACCGGACAGCGTCGCCATGCCCCCGGCATCAGGCCATCGAGCCGATGCGGGCCGATCGATTCACGGACCAGTCGCAAGGTGGGCAGGCCGACTGCCGCAGTCATGCGGCGCACCTGTCGATTGCGTCCCTCGTCGATGCTGATTCGCAGCCACGCGTCCGGCACCGTCTTGCGAAAACGTACCGGCGGATCGCGCGGCCACAGCCATGCGGGCTCATCGATGCGAGCGGCCCTGGCCGGCAGGCTGATGCCGTCCTTCAACAACACGCCGGTGCGCAGTGCGCCCAGCTGCGCCTCGTCCGGCTCGCCCTCGACCTGCACCAGGTAGGTTTTGCTTTCCTTGTGCCGCGGGTCGGTGAGGCGGTGCGCCAGCGCGCCGTCGTCGGTGAGCAGCAACAGGCCTTCGCTGTCGTGATCCAGCCGGCCGGCCGCATACACATCGGGCGGCAGCCCGAAGCCGGCCAGGGTCGGCCGCGGCGGATCGCTGCGGTCGGTGAACTGCGAGAGCACGCCGTACGGCTTGTTGAACGCGATCAGCACGAAGTTGTTTCGGCTCGCAGTACTACTTGAACGCGCGAACGAATCAGTGCGCCACGGGAGCGGGCCGGGCCGCAGCGGACCGGGCGGGTGTGGCCGGTTTGACGAAGCGCAGCGTCATCCGGTCCGACTCGCCGATCGCCTGGTATTTCGCCTTGTCCTGCTCGCCCAGCGCGTAGGTCGGCGGCAGCGTCCACACACCCTTCGGATAATCCTTGGTGTCTTTCGGATTGGCGTTGATCTCGCTGCTGGCATCCAGCGTGAAGCCGGCATCGGTGGCCAGCTTCACCACATAGGCCACCGGCAAATAGCCACTGTCCTTCACCGCGTCGAACGAGCTGCCCGACGCCGCGCGATGATCGACCACGCCGAGCACGCCGCCGGGACGCAGTGCGGCGTAGAACGCCTTGAACATCGCCGGCGCGGTGTTCGCCGTCGCCCAGTTGTGCACGTTGCGGAAGGTGAGCACGAGATCGGCCGAGCCGGGCTTACCGAACACCGGCGCCTGTGGATCGAACGTGGTCACGCTGGCCTTGTCGAAGCGTTTTGAATCTGCGGCGAACTTCTGTCGCAGCGCCTGCGCGTCGTGCGCGCTTTCCTCGTCCGAACCACCCGGCACGGCGGCGATGTAATGCCCGTTGTCGCGCAGCAGCGGCGCCAGGATCTCGCTGTACCAGCCACCGCCGGGCGTGATCTCGACCACGACCTGATCGGGCCGGATGTCGAAGAACTGCAGCGTCGCCTTGGGATGGCGGTAGGCGTCGCGCGCGCGGTTCTTCGGCGAGCGCCAGTCGCCGGCCAGCACGCTATCGAGCTGCGAGGCGGTGAAATCGCTGGCGCTGGTCGGCGGCACCAGATCGCCCGATGGCTGATCCTGCGTGGTCGTCTGCGCCTGCACGAGGCCGGCGACGGCCAGCAAGGCGATACCGCATCCGATAGCAAAGCGATTCTTCATGGCAACTCCAGATTCAGTACCAAGCTTATAGCTGTTTCGCGGTATGCACGGCGTGACCCGTGCGGCAAAGCCCGTGCAGGGACGACGATTCGGAATTGTCCGACGCCAAGGTAATCGTTTCAAAACGGCCGCGGGCAGACCGATTGCAAACCGTCGATATGCTCGTGCAGATCCGGTGCAATGCTCTGCCACATCGGGTCGAGAATGAAATCGATGCCTTCCTCGCGCGCGAGCTGCGCTGCCGGGATGAAATCCGCGTCGCCCGCCACCAGCACGATCTGATCGACCCGCTGGCGGTAGGCGAGCGCGGCGATATCCAGGCCGATCTTCATGTCGACCTGGGTCTGCCGCGTCTCCGGCTCGAAATGCTCGTCGCCGAGGTTTTCCCAGGACAGGCTGCCATCGCGCAGCTGCTGGTAGCTGTAATGCTTCAGCTGCCACTCGCCGCGCTCGGCGAGCCGGCCCAGTCGCAGCGCCATCTTGCGTTGCCGGCGCAGCTGGTCGTGCAGGTCACGGCGGAAGCCGGCGGCGCCGGTACGACCGAAGTCCATGCTTTCGCCGCTGATTGGTTTGACGAAGGTGCGCGACAGTGGCGGGCAATCGTAGAAATAGATGCGATACAGCGCCTCACGCGGGCGATCGAGCGCCTTCAGATGCTCCAGCGCCATACCGAATACGGTCTTCGCCACGGTGCGCGCGTCGTTGGCATCGCGGTCGCCCCACACTTTGCGGTAGCGGGCAAGAAAAAACGCACCATCGACCAGAATGGCGGTAGCGATCATAGAAAATCCTTATGCGTTGCAAGTTTCAAAGAGGAAACAAGAATGAAAACCGCCGGCTGCTATAGAGGTGCCGGCGGCAGCGGATTCTACGGCATCACGCCATCAGTAGCGGATGACCGAACGGATGACCTTGCCCGCGTGCATCAAGTCGAACGCCTCGTTGATCCGTTCCAGCGGCAACACTTCGGTGATCATCTCGTCGATCTTGATCTCGCCGCCGAGGTAGCGCTCCACGTAGCTAGGCAACTGGCTGCGCCCCTTCACCCCACCGAACGCCGAGCCGCGCCAGACCCGGCCGGTGACCAGCTGGAATGGTCGCGTGCTGATCTCCTGCCCCGCGCCGGCGACGCCGATGATGATCGATTCGCCCCAGCCCTTGTGGCAACACTCCAGTGCGGAGCGCATCACGTGGACGTTGCCGATGCACTCGAAAGAGTAGTCGACGCCACCACCGGTCATCTCGACGATCACCTGCTGGATCGGCGTATCCCCGCGGTCCTTCGGATTGACGAAATCAGTGGCGCCGAGCGCCTTCGCCATCTCGTACTTGTCCGGATTCAAGTCCACGCAGATGATCCGCGCCGCCTTCGCCATCACCGCGCCCTGCACTACCGATAGGCCGATGCCGCCCAGGCCGAACACGGCGACGGTGGCACCCGGTTCGACCTTGGCGGTGTTCAGTACCGCGCCGATGCCGGTGGTGATGCCGCAGCCGAGCAGACACACCTTGTCCAGCGGCGCTTGCGGATTGATCTTCGCCAGCGCGATCTCCGGCAGCACGGTGTATTCGGAGAACGTGCTGGTGCCCATGTAATGCAGGATCGGCTTGCCGCCAAGCGAGAAACGCGAGGTGCCGTCAGGCATCAGGCCGCGGCCCTGGGTGATGCGAATCTTCTGGCACAGGTTGGTCTTGCCGGAGCGGCAGTATTCGCACTCGCCGCATTCCGGCGTGTACAGCGGGATCACGTGGTCGCCGGGTTTCAGCGAGGTCACGCCGGCACCGACTTCCTCGACGATGCCGCCGCCTTCGTGGCCAAGAATCGCCGGGAACTGGCCCTCGGGATCGGCGCCGGAAAGCGTGAACGCATCGGTGTGGCAGACGCCGGTGGCAACGATGCGCACGAGCACCTCGCCCGCCTTTGGCGCGGCCACCTCCACTTCTTCGATCGTGAGTGGCTGGCCTGCTTGCCAGGCGACGGCGGCGCGTGACTTCATCGTTGGTCTCCTCGTATCGATCGCGCCGCTGATCGACGCCATCGCCCATCATGCCGCCTGCGCCGCGATTAGGAAAACCGCTGGCCGATCGTCAGCCTTCCACCCGCTGCGCGAGACGCGCCGGCGTCGGATTGAACGAGGCCATCGACTCTTTGTAGCGCGACGCCTCGGCGTGAATCCATTCGCGGAACACGCGCAGGCCGGTATGCCGACGCGAACGCTCGGGATACACCAAGAAGTAGGCTTCCGGAATATGCAGATAGCGTTCGCCCAGCACTTGCAACAGGCCAGCCTCGATCAGCGGACGTGCCATCACCATCCGCCCGAGCGCGACCCCCATGCCTTCCAGCGCGGCGCGTTGCAGGGCATCGGTGGTGTCGAATTGCGCGACATAGCGACCGGGCGCGGTGCCACCGCTGTGTTCGAACCAATCGCGCCAGCGGTCGCTGGGGTCACCCAGCAGCGGCCACGCCGCGATGTCGCCCGGGTCGACATCGCGCATGCGCGCCAGCAGTGCCGGCGAGGCCACCGGTGCGATCCATTCGTCGAACAGGCGCTCGCTCTCGACACCGTTCCAGCTGCCGCGCCCATAGCGGATCGCCACATCGACCGGCTCGCGCTCGAAATCGACCACATCGCTGCTGGATTGCAGATTGAGTTCCAGCTCGGGGTGCAAGGCAACCAGGCCGGCGAGACGCGGCACCAGCCAGCTCGACATCACGCCGGAAATGGTGCTGATCGTCAGCGCTTCCTCGCGGCGATAGCTGTAAGCCGCCAGGGCACGGTCGATGCCTTCGAAGTGATGCGCGACGGCATCCAGCAGTCGTTGCCCTTCGGCCGTGAGCCGGACCCCGCGCGGACCGCGATCAAACAGCTTGCGCGATAGCCGCTGTTCCAGCTGGCGGATTTGGTGGCTCAGCGCGCTGACCGTGAGATTGGCCTGCTCCGCCGCACGCGACAGATTGCCCAGCCGCGCGGCCAGCACGAACTGCTGCAGCAAACTCAGCGAGACCCGACCCATCTTGAATATTCCTCAAGTCTGAGTTGCGAATATATCGCTTTTGGGCGAACCCGGGCATGGCTATTTTGAACACACCGCCACCCGCTGGAGAACGCCATGAGCTCGCCCTGGACCGATCTGTTGTTCCTGCACGGCCATATCCACGACCCCGCCCTGGCCCGGCAACTCGCCAGGAGCCGAGCGACCGTGAAGCCGACGCCGCGACCGGGCAAGCGGGTCAAGCCCGAGTCGGAAGTCGGCGTGCAAAATCGCCGCCTTGCCGGCCTATGGCAGCACTTCGCCCTGCTTCCGCAATTGCGCTGACAACGACATCACACGTCCGTGAAGCCGGTTGCGGCACCATGGCGGCCTCGACTCCATTCCGCAACATCAGAGGACGCCATGCAACTGCGCAAACTCGGCCATTCCCCGCTCGCCATCGCCCCGCTCGCCTTCGGCGGCAACGTCTTCGGCTGGAGCGCCGACGAGCGACGTTCGTTCGAGCTGCTCGATGCCTTCGTCGATGCCGGCTTCAACCTGATCGATACCGCGGACGTCTATTCAGCCTGGGTGCCGGGCAATCAGGGCGGCGATTCCGAAACCATCATCGGCAAGTGGCTGAAGCGCAGCAGCAAGCGCGACAAAGTAGTGATCGCCACCAAGGTCGCGAAATGGGACAAGCAGCCCGGACTCTCGCCGATCAATATCCAGCAGGCGGTGGACGGTTCGCTGCAGCGCCTGCAGACCGACCACATCGATCTGTACCAGGCGCACGAGGATGATGCCAGCGTGCCGCTGCACGAAACGCTCGGCGGTTTCGCGCGAGTGATTGAGCAGGGCAAGGTGCGCGTGATCGGCGCATCCAACTACACCGCCGACCGCCTAGCCGAATCGCTGAAGGTGGCGAAGGAACATAACCTGCCGCGCTACGAAAGCCTGCAGCCCGACTACAACCTGGTCGATCGCAGCGACTATGAAAAAGAACTGGAACCGCTGATCCGCGCGGAAAACCTCGGCGTGATCAGCTACTACTCGCTGGCGAGCGGTTTTCTCAGCGGCAAGTACCGCAGCGAGGCCGACCTGGCCAAGAGCGCGGCGCGCGGCGGCGCGGTGAAGAAATACCTCAACCCGCGCGGCCTGCGCATCCTCGCCGTACTCGATGCGGTGGCCACCGCCCACCAGGCGAAGCCGGCGCAGGTAGCGCTGGCCTGGCTGATGGCGAGGCCGGGCATCACGGCGCCGATCGCCAGCGCCACCAGCGTGGAACAACTGCACGAACTGGTCGCGGCTGCCGAGCTGCCACTGGACAGCAACGAAATTGCCCAACTCGATCTGGCCAGCGCCAGCTGAGTCGCGGGGCCCCCGCCCGTGGGGTTGGGGGCGGGCCGCCCCCACCCCCGGGGGCGCCCCCCCCACCGCTGGATCTAGCCGCGGCCGGGGCATCCTGCTCGGCGTCCTGGTCCTCCGGCGAGGCCACGACATAACCCTGCGCCTTGAGCTTGCCGACATAGCCGGTCGGCAACAACAGCTGATCTATCGGCAGCATCGCGAGGGTCTGCGCATTCGTCGCCAGCGCGGTGCGCGCGGCGGCCAGCCAGGTGGCTTCCAGTCGCGCCGGCGCATCGGCCAGGCCGAGCTTCTGCGCGAAGGCTGCGCTGATGACCGCAGACACGCAGGTGTTGTGTCGGTCGCTGTCGGGCAGCTTGCGCAAGGTCTGCAGGTCGCCGGTAGCCCAGGCGTTGGCGCGCGCGGTAATCGCCGGCATGTCATGCTCGACACCGTCCAACGTGCTGCCGAAGCAGCCGACGTCGTCCATGCCGGAGGCCTTGAACTCCTTGATCGCATCGCGCGGATGGTCGATCACCAGCTCGTATTCGACCGGCGTCTCCTTCACGTTGTACTTCTTCGCCAGCGCATCGATCGACGTGTTGACGCCGCCCGAGTTGCTGAGGTCGTTCGCCTTGATCGCCTTCTTGTACAGCTGCTGCGCGGCGAAGATCGGACGCCAGCGTTCGATGCCGCTGTCGTTGCCGATATATTTCTGCTTCAGCACCAGCCAGCGCGCATACATCGGCGCGGGCACGACCTGCTGCAGGGTGGCGCCATTGTCGTTCTTGCGCGCGCTGTACGCCGAGGGCAGCAGGAACAGTTTGCCGAAGAAGCCGACATCGACCTTCGGCTTGATCGACGGCGCGAGCAGCACCTGCTGCGAATGGCCTATCACATCCTCCAGATCGTGCGTCTGCCATTGCATGCGCTGCGGCAGCGGCGACAAGGTGCCGAGAATCCACAATACGTGGCCGCCCTTGCTGACCTTCCACAGGCCGGGCCCGGGCTGCACGCCGCTGACCGCCACCATCTGCAGATTGGTGATCCCGCCGACCGGCGTCGGTGGGGACGACGCGGCGGATGCCGCCGATTGCGCCCACGCGGAGTTCAACGCGGCGAACGACAACAAACCGCAGACGAGCGCAAGGCGCATGATCGACTCCATCGGATGGCCGCTGGGGATGGCGGCGTAGTTCATCTTATCGACTGACCGACGCGATCGACGGAAGTGCCGGCGCGCCGTTGGGGCGGCAGCCAGCTTGGCGGGATCGATTCAGGCTTAGAGTCGCGCCGTCGCCGGATACGGCGGCACGTCCACCGCCTCGCCCGCACGCAGGCGCGCCTGCAGCGCACGCCACCAGGCCGGGTCGAAGATCTCGCCATGCGCCTCGCACAAGGCCTCGCGCAGCTTCGCCGGCACGCCGAGGAAATTCACGAACAGCTCGGGGAACACATCTTCCGGCGCCGCATACAGGATGTCCTGCAGCGGCTGCGTCTCGTCTTCGTCGCGCATCGCCGGCACATTGCGGAAGCGGCAGTCGCCTAGCAGGCACAGTTCGTCGTAGTCGTAGAACACCGCGCGACCGGAGCGCGAGATGCCGAAGTTCTTCAGCAGCAGATCGCCGGGGAAGATGTTGCTGCCGGCGAGATCCTTGATCGCCTGACCATAGTCGCGCATCGCGCGGCAGGCCTCGGCCTCGTCGACCTCGCGCACGTACAGGTCCATCGGCCGCATGCGCCGCTCCACGTAGCAATGCGCGATCACCAGTTCGTCGCCGTCCACTGCCACGGTCTCGGCGCATTCCGCCAGCAATTCTTCCAACAGGTCCGGCTCGATCTGCCGCAACGGGAAACGCAATTGATGGAATTCCTGCGCATCAACCAGACGGCCAATGCGGTCGTGACGAAACACCAACCGATACTTCTCCTCGACCTGCTTGCGCGCGGTGTCTTTCGGATAGGCGAAACGATCGCGGATCAGCTTGAACACCACCGGCAGGTCGCGCGGAGTGAATACCGCCATCACCATGCCGCGCTTGCCGTCCGCGCGCACCAGCCGCTCGTCCGGATGCAGCGCAAGATGGCCGAACACGCGGCGATAGCGCTCGGTCTTGCCCTGCCGCGCGCGGCCGAGCACGGTGTACAGCTCTTCCAGCGGTTTCGAGGGCAGCAGCGCGCGCAGGAACGACACGGTGGCACCGACATTGGCGATGTCGGCGTGGAAATAGCTGCGCGCGTAGCCGAACAGGATCGAGATATGGTCGCGCTCGGTCAGCAAGGCATCCACACGCAGACCTTTCTCGTCATGCATCAACGCGATCACCAGCGGATGGCGCCGATGCCCGCAGCGCATGCGTCCGACCAGGTAGGCACGGCGCTCGCGATAGAACACGTTTTCGAGCAGGTCGATCACGTCCGGTATTGGCAGTGCCGCCGTAGCCAGTCGCTCAGCGAACGCCTGCGCCAGCCGCGCGGCGCAGGACGCGCGATCGGCAAAGCCGCGACCGCGTTCCACGTCCGCCAGCATGTGCGCGCAGACCGCCGACAGATCGCCACCCTCCACCACATAGCGACGATGCGGCGCGGCCTCGCTGCTCTCGGTATACGGCTCGCGATCAAGCGCGACGAACTCGACCTCCGGCGCCACCCCGCGGGTATGGAAGCTGCGCCGCGAGAGCGAACTGAACCAGGTCTTGTACAACTCGCGGTCCGGCAGTTTGGCGATCAGCTGCTCGAACAGCTCGCGCATCGTCGACCACAGCGCGCGCGAGCGCACACGGTCGTCCAGCAGCCCGTCGAGCCGCGCCAGCGTCTCGTGGATGCAGATGTCGTACAGGTCGATGCGTTCACGTGCGTCCGCGCCGGCGCGCTCCCAGTCACGGCGCGCGAAACAGCGACGCGCGCGCCGGGTGATGTCCGAGAAGCGCGCGTTGTAGTCGGCGAAGCCGTCCACCAGCAACGCCGCCGCGGCGCGCGCTTGTGGGTCGTTCGGCGGTTTGCTGCCAGAGCGTGAGATCGCATCCATGGCATGAGTGTATGGCTGTCCGCGTCGCCATGCACAGCGCCGCAGCGAACGATCCATAGGCGGCCCAGATCAACGAATGATACTGTTCGTCTCCTGCGCGGATACGCGAATGAAGTGGATCGATTCATGCCGTGGAAGTGGATAGTTACTCTTGCACTCGCGCTGATCCCGCTCAGCGCCATCGCTGATTCGAACTCGTTGGATGACGCCGCGCTGACGCGACAGGCGGATGCCATGCTTGCGGCGAACACTGCCGCCGATGCGCCCGGCGCCAGCGTGCTCATCGCGCGGGATGACCGGGTCATTTACCGAACTGCGCGCGGCAGCGCCAATCTGGAACTCGGCGTGCAGTTGGAACCACAGCAGGTATTCCGCATCGGCTCGATCACCAAGACCTTCACCGCTGCCGCGATTCTTAAACTCAGCGCCGAAGGCAAGCTATCGTTGAATGATCCGCTGGCGAAATTCCTGCCCGATTTCCCCAACGGCATGCACATCACGCTGGCCGAATTGCTCGACCACACCGCAGGCATCAGCGATGCCTGGGAGCCCGCCGATCCAGCGCAGCCGTTGGACACGGCCGCGCTAGTCAAACTCATCGCGGGTCATGCGCCGGATTTCGCCCCCGGCACCGCGTGGGCTTACAGCAATTCGGGGTACATGTTGCTCGGCGCAGTGATCGAAAAAATCCGCGGACAGCCTTGGTACGTGGCGGTCGACGATTTATTCGCCAAACCGCTTGGGCTCGCGCATACCGCCTACCATGCCGACGATGCGGTTGTGCCGCGACGTGTGACCGGCTACAGCCGGAACGACCGCGGCGACATTGTCCAGCCGCCTTATATCAACATCAGTGGCCCTGGCGCAGCAGGCGCATTGGCATCCACGGTGGATGATCTATTCCACTGGATGCGCGCGCTGGCGATGGATCGGGCGCTATCACCGGGCCTCTTCGAAGCGATGTCCAGCGCCAAGGCCACCTCCACCGGCAACTTGGTCCATTACGGCTATGGCCTGATGCTAGGCACGGTACGCGGTGAGCCGGTGGTAGAGCACACCGGCGGCATCGAAGGCTTCGCGGCGCAGTTGAGTTACTTTCCCAAGCAGCATGTGACGGTGGTCGTGCTCGCCAACACCGATGCCGGGTCGCCGAACCCACGTTCGCTGGCCCATCGGCTCGGCGCCCTTGCCATCGGCAAACCTTATATCGAACTCAAGACGATCCACGCGGACGAATCGCACCTGCGGGAACTGTGTGGCAACTATCATATCGACGCGACATCGACGCGAACTATCTCATCGGAAAATGGCATGCTAACGATGCGACGCGACGACGGTCCCAAGCGAGTATTAGCGCTGGCACGGGGCGAGCTGCTGTTCTTCCCGGGGGACGGCACCGACTATTTCAAGATTGCCCGCGACGACCGAGGCCGCGTCATCGGGCTGGATTTTTATGCTGACGGTATGCCGCCCGCCCGACGCGAGATTTTCATGCCGTAGCCGTGCATGCAATGAACATGACGGAATCTTATTTGCCGGCCACCCACGAAACTGAAATACTGTTGCCGTTCGTATCACTGGCGCTTCGAGATGGGTCACCATCGGGGAATGCGGACGTTCAACCAGCCGTGCGCCTGGGCATCTTCCTACTCTGATCACTCAGGAGCCGGCTATGCCCGAACTTTCCCATCTGCTTGCCTTCAGTCTGGTCGCGCTCGGCATGGTGCTGACGCCCGGGCCGAACATGATCTATCTGATTTCCCGCTCGATCTGCCAGGGCCGCACGGCCGGCCTGATCTCCCTGGGCGGCGTCGCGCTTGGCTTCGTGTTCTACATGCTGTGCGCCGCGTTCGGCATTACCGCGCTGTTGCTTACCGTGCCCATTGCCTACGACGCACTGCGCCTCGGTGGCGCGGCCTACCTGCTTTATCTCGCCTGGCAGGCGGTCAAGCCCGGCGGCCGTTCGCCGTTCCAAGTGCGCGACTTGCCGCCGGATCGTCCACGCAAATTGTTTGCGATGGGCCTGGTCACCAATCTGCTGAATCCGAAGGCCGCCGTTCTGTATCTCTCCCTGTTGCCGCAATTCATCGAACCGCACCGTGGCAGCGTGCTGCTGCAGTCACTGGCGCTGGGTTCCATGCAGATCGTGATCAGCGTGACGGCGAATGCCTTGATCGCCATCATGGCCGGCTCGATCGCCGCCTTCCTCGCAGGCCGCCCGACGTGGCTGGTGGTGCAGCGCTGGCTGATGGGCACCGTGCTCGCCGGCCTGGCCGTGCGCATGGCCACTGAAGCCCGACGCTAAGGCCGCAACGCAAACGGGGCGCCGAAGCGCCCCGTCGTTACTGCTCAAAGCACGCGTTTACATTGCCGCGATCAGCGCGTCGCCGAACTCCGAGCACTTCACTTCCTTGGCGCCTTCCATCATGCGGGCGAAGTCGTAGGTCACCGTCTTGGCGGCGATCACCTTGTCCATCGCCTCGATGATCTTGTCGGCCGCCTCGTTCCAGCCGAGGTGGCGCAGCAGCAGCTCGCCGGAGAGGATCACCGAACCGGGGTTGACCTTGTCCTGCCCGGCGTACTTCGGCGCGGTGCCGTGGGTGGCCTCGAACACGGCGTGGCCGGTGACGTAGTTGATGTTGCCGCCCGGCGCGATGCCGATGCCGCCGACTTCCGCGGCCAGCGCATCGGAGATGTAGTCGCCGTTGAGGTTGAGCGTGGCGACCACGTCGTATTCCTTGGCGCGGGTCATGATCTGCTGCAGGAACGCATCGGCGATCACATCCTTCACCACGATCTGCTTGCCCGACGTCGGGTTCTTGAAGCTCATCCACGGGCCACCGTCCAGCTCGACCGCGCCGAACTCGTTCTTCGCCAGCGCGTAGCCCCAGTCGCGGAACGCGCCTTCGGTGAACTTCATGATGTTGCCCTTGTGCACCAGGGTCACCGAGGCGCGATCGTTGTCGATCGCGTACTTGAACGCGGCGCGCACCAGCCGTTCGGTGCCTTCCTTCGAGACCGGCTTGATGCCGATGCCGGAGGTGCCGGGGAAGCGGATTTTCTTGAAGCGGTCGGGGAAGTTGTCCTGCAGCAGCTTGAGGAACTTCACCGCGTCGTCAGTGCCTTCCTGGAATTCGATGCCGGCATAGATGTCTTCGCAGTTCTCGCGGAAGATCACCATGTCCACGTCTTCCGGCTTCTTCACCGGCGAGGGCACGCCCTTGAACCAGCGCACCGGGCGCAGGCAGGTGTAAAGGTCGAGCTGCTGGCGCAGCGCCACGTTGAGCGAGCGGATACCGCCGCCGACCGGGGTGGTCAGCGGGCCCTTGATCGACACCAGGTAATCACGGCAGGCCTGCACGGTTTCGTCGGGCAGCCAGTTGCCGGTTTCGTTGAACGCCTTCTCGCCGGCCAGCACTTCCATCCACTGAATCTTCCGTTCGCCGCCATAGCTCTTGGCGACCGCGGCATCGAGCACGCGCACCGAGGCCTTCCAGATATCCGGGCCGATGCCGTCGCCTTCGATGAACGGCACGATCGGCTGGTTCGGCACATGCAGCTTGCCGTCCGTGATGGTGATCTTGGCGCCAGCGGCGGGCGGCGTGGGCGTATGAGCAGTCATGCATGTCTCCAGCGGGAAGGAACAAGCGACAGGTCGGGCGTCGCGGGGAAAGTAAGGCCTGCCATTTTCGCCTTATCGACCGCTGCTGGCTACTGCATAGGCAAAGCAAGGCGCGGTGCGGCCGGCGTTGCCGGTCGGCCATAAAAAAGGCGCGGCCTGCGCCGCGCCTTTTGGTACCACCGTGTATCCGGCTTATTTCACCGAGAAATCCTTGCTGCTGACCACGTTGCCGCCGGCGGAAATCTCCACCTTGTAGTTACCGGCCGGCAAGCCGTCAGGCTTGCTGATATGGAACTCGGTAGTAGCCGGCCCGGTCGGGGCGAAGGCCTGGCCGTCCTGCTTCACCGTCTGGCCGTCCTGGTAAGTCCACTTGGCACCGAGGTTGACGTTGCCGCTGCCGGTAGTGGCGATCGACGCATAGATCGTGTCCTTCGGCGAGAACGTGGTGGTCGGTGCGCTGATCTTCTTCGCCGCGTCGACCGCCGTGCCCAGATCGACCGAAGCGACCGCGATCGAGGCCGGAGCAGCGGCGGCGGTGCTGGCAGACGCGGCGGTTCCGGCAGCTACGGGGGTCGTCGGCGTTGCGGCCGGGGCTGGCGCGGCGGGCGCCGTCGAAGTGGCGGCAGGCGTGCTCGACGAATCGTCTTTCTTGTTGCAGGCCGTAAGCGCGAGCACGGTGGCCAGCGAGGCGCTGAGCAATAGAGTTTGGCGTGCGAATTTCATGGATGTTTCCTCCTCAAGTCGGATTGTGAAACGGTTGAATGGGCGGGATGGCGCATCAGGCCTGCGGCGGGATCTTCAGCACCTGGCCGGGCTTGATCCGGTCGGGATCGCTGAGCTGATCGCCATTGGCCTCGAAGATGCGCTTCCATTCGTTGGCATTGCCATAGAAATGCTTGGCGATCTTCGACAGATTGTCGCCGGCAACCACGGTATAGCTTTGCTCGGCAGTCGAGCTGACGCCGGATTCGACGTTGCTGAAATCGGCCTTCGGTGCGGCCGGCGCGGTCGATGTCACGCCGCTTTCGACATTCGAGAAATCGGGCTTGTCGGATTCGGTTCCCATAAACATTCCTCCCTTGGATACTATGTTGGATCGCTCTGGCGCATCTTGCACTCGCGACATACAGCCATCCATGGCCGGCAGGCGTACAGGGATACCGGGTCGGTGGTTAACCGGGCGTAAGCGGCAGATGACGCCTTTGCGCAGATCGGAATAATCCGATGGCCCGCGCGAACCGCGCGCGGGTACGCGTCAGGAGCGCGCCGGCGCCAATCGGCGCACGCGCCGGCGTTCGCGCAGACCGGCGCGCCAGGCCTTGGCGCGGGCGGCGAGACAGGAAAAGATCACGTACAGCGCCGGCGTGCTGAGCAGGGTCAGGCTCTGCGAAATGAGCAGGCCGCCGATCATCGCGATGCCGAGCGGCCGACGCAGCTCGGAACCTTCGCCGAGACCGATCGCGATCGGCAGCGCGGCAAGGATCGCCACCATGGTGGTCATCATGATCGGACGGAAGCGCACGATGCACGCCTCGCGCACCGCCTCCAGCGGTGGCTTGCCGTGTTCGCGCTCGGCCACCAAGGCGAAGTCGATCATCATGATCGCGTTCTTCTTGACGATGCCGATCAACAGCACCAACGCGATCTGCGCGATCACTGATAGCTCGGTGCCGGTGATCCACAGCGCCAGCAGCGCGCCGACGCCGGCCGCGGGCAGCGTGGAAAGAATCGTCACCGGGTGAATCAGGCTCTCGTAGAGCATGCCAAGCACGATGTACACCGTGATGATCGCCGCGGCGACCAGCCACAGCATGCCGCTCTGCGACTGCTGGAAGCGACGGAAATCGCCGCCGACGTTGAGCTTGATATCGCCCGGCATGCGCATGCTGGCGGCGGTGGCCTGGATCACCTGCAAGCCTTCGCCCTGACTCACGCCCGGCGCCAGGTTGAAGCTGAGGTTCATCGTGGTCTGCTGGTTCTCATGGGTAATCTGCGTCGGCGCCAGCGCGTCGACCTGGTGCGCGAACGCGCTCAGCGGAATCATCTGGCCATTGGTCGATCGCACGTAAGTGCTGTCGATCGAGGCCGGCGACGCGGTCTGGTTCGGCAGCGCGTTGATCACCACCTTGTACTGATTGAGGTCGGAATAGATCGTCGACACCTGGCGCTGGCCGAAGGCGTCGTACAGCGCGCCGTCGATCGTGCCCATCGATAGACCCAGCCGCGAGGCCTTGTCGCGATCGACCACGATGTCCTGTTCGAGGCCGGCGTCATCGACGTCGCTGCCGACGTCGCGCAGCCTGGTGTTCTTCTTCAGCTCGGTGACCAGCTTGGGCAGCCAGGTCTGCAACTCGACCAGGTCGTCGCCCTGCAGCGACATCTGGTATTGCGCGCCCTGGCTGGTGCCACCACCGCCGAAACTCGGCAGGTCCTGGATCGGGCGCAGCCGCACGTTGAGATCCGGGTAGCGCGCGGCCTTGGCGCTGAGCCGCGCCAGCGCATCGAAGGTGTCGTCCTTGCGGCCCTCGGCATGGGTCTTCAGCTGGATGTCGAACAGCCCGCTGGCACCCTGCCGGCTACTGCCCAAGCGCGCACCGACGGTGGCGACGTCGCGGTCTTTCAGCATCATGTCGATCAGACGCTGCTGGCGCTGCACGGAATCCTGGAACGAGACCGTCGCGCCAGAAGTGGCACGGCCACGGATCAGGCCGGTGTCCTGGGCCGGGAACAGGCTGGTCTTGACCTGGGTGAACAGCAGCACGGTGACGCCGATCAGGATCAGCGGCGTCAGCGACAACAGCAGCGCGTGGCGCAGCGAGAAATCCAGCGCTTTCGTGTAGGCACCGAGCAGGCGCTCGTGGAAGCGCTCCAGCGCCAGCCCGAAGCGCGAAGGTTCCTTCTCCGCGGGTGCAGCATGGCCACTGAGGAACTGCCCGCACAACGACGGTGTGAGCGTCAGCGACACCAGCGCGGACACGATGATCGCCGCGACCAGCGTCATGGTGAATTCCTTGAAGAACATGCCGGTGATGCCGCCCATGAACAGCAGCGGGATAAACACGGCAACCAAGGATGCGGTGATCGACACGATGGTGAAACCGATCTCGCGCGCGCCGGCCAGCGCGGCCTGCATGCGCGTCATGCCCTGGTCGATGTGCCGCACGATGTTCTCGATCACCACGATCGCGTCGTCGACGACGAAGCCGATCGCGATCACCAAGGCCAACAGAGTGAGGTTGTTGAGCGTGTAGCCAAGGATGTACATCGCGACCGCCGCGCCGGCCAGCGACAGCGGCACCGCCGCCGCCGCGATCAGCGTGGGCGCCAGCCGGCGCAGGAACAGCGCCATCACCAGCACCACCATCGCCAGGCTGATCAGCAAGGTCGCCTGCACTTCGTGCAACGAGGCGCGGATAGTCGGAGTGCCGTCGAAGTACGGGGTCAGCGTGGTGCCCGGCTGCAGATAGTCGCGTAGCTCCGGCACCGCGGCCTTGACCCGGTCCACGGTGCCGATGATGTTGGCGTCGGACTGCTTGTAGACGTACATCAGGATCGCCGGCTTGCCCTGGAACCACGCCGCCTGATACGCGTCCTGCTGGCCGTCGTAGACCTTGGCCACGTCCGACAGCCGCACCGTCACGCCGTTCTGGTTGGAGATCACCAGCTGCGCGAAATCGTCGGCGTTGTGCAGGGCATCGTTGGCGGTCACCGCCATCGTAGTGCGACCGTTGGAAAGGAAACCCTGCGGCGAGGTGACGTTGGCGGCAGTCAGCGCGTTGCGCAGATCGTCCGGCGACAAGCCCATCGCGTTGAGCGCGCGCAGATTCACGTCCACCCGCACCGCCGGCGTGGAGGCGCCGGCGATATCCACTTCCGAGACGCCTTCGATCTGCCGCAGCCGCTGTGCCAGTAGCGAGTCGGCGACATCGTAGAGATCGCGCGCGGCCTGCGTATCCGAGGTCAGCGCGAAGGCGATGATCGGGTCGTCGTTGGGGTTCGCCTTCTCGTAGCTGGGCGGATTGTTGAGCCCGGACGGCAGGTCGGACTGCGCCGCATTGATCGCTGCCTGCACGTCGCGCGCGGCGTCATCAATATTGCGGCCGGTGTCGAACATCAGCAGCACCTGCGTGCTGCCCAGCGAACTGGACGAGCGCAGCGTGTCGATACCGGTGACCTGGCCCAGGTGACGTTCCAGCGGCGCAGCCACGGTGGAGGCCATGGTGTTGGCGCTGGCGCCTGCCTCGCTGGCTTGCACGAAGATCGCCGGAAACTGCAGGTTCGGCAGCGCCGCCACGCCGAGCAGCGCGTAGCAGATCACGCCCACCGCGAAGATGCCGATCGCCAGCAGCGAGGTGCCGATCGAGCGGCGAATGAACGGACCGGAGATGTTCATGCCGCCCAATCATAGAACGTCGAGCAAGGGCTATCCTGCCCTCGTTCGACGCGCGCGGTCGCAGCCAAGCCGTGACACCTGCTTCGCCCACTGGACTTTTCTACGACAGCCCGGCAACGCGCAGGCGGTGACTGCATGCTGTGAAAATTCATGCGGTGATCAACGTCCGTGTTCGAAAAAGGTTGAGGCGGCGAAACCCGACCGGCCGCGCACGTCAGGCCCCGCGTGCCTGCGCATGCGCCAGCGCACGCCGTTCGCGGCGCAGCTCCATCCAGTCGGAGAAGCGTTCCATATAAAGGTAGATCACCGGCGTGGTGTACAGGGTCACCAGCTGTGACAGCAGCAGGCCACCGACGATGGCGACGCCCAACGGCCGACGCAGTTCCGAACCGATACCGTTGCCGAGCGCCAGCGGGAGTGCGCCGAGCATCGCGGCGGCGGTGGTCATCATGATCGGACGAAAGCGCAGCAGGCAGGCGCGGCGGATCGCGTCGTGCGCGTTGAGGCCGGTGCGCTTCGCCTCGATGGCGAAGTCGATCATCATGATCGCGTTCTTCTTGACGATACCGATCAGCAGCACGATACCGACGATGCCGTCCACCGACAGGCTCATGCCGCACAGGATCAGGGCGAGCAGCGCGCCGACACCGGCCGGCGGCAGTGTAGAGATGATCGTCAGCGGGTGGATATAGCTTTCGTACAGCACGCCCAGCACGATGTAGATCACGATCACCGCGGCGAGCAGCAGCAGCACTTCGTCGCCCAGACTGGAGGAGAACTCGGCCGCCTTGCCGATGAACTGGCCGCGCACCTGCGCCGGGAATTTCAGCTGCTGCTCTATTTCGTGGATCGCATCCACCGCCTGCGACAGCGAATAGCCCGGCGCCAGGTTGAACGATAGCGTCACCGCCGGCAGCTGCTGCGAGTGGCTGACCACCAGCGGCGCGCTAGTGATCTCGGCGTTCGCCAGCGAGGCGATCGGGATGATGCCGCCGGTACCGATGATCACGCCGGTGTTGGCGACGCCGATGCCGGTGCTGGTCGACGAATTGCTCGACGCGGCCTGGCCGAACGAGGTGGCGTTGCTGCCGGTGAGCGCGCCGTTGCCGTTGCTCTTCACCGCCAGCTGGTTGAGCAGCGCGGTGCTGCTGCGGAACTGCGGCGCCACTTCCAACACGACGCGATATTGGTTGAGCTGGGTGAAGATGGTCGAGATCTGCCGCTGGCCGAACGAGTCGTACAAGGTGTCGTCGATGGTCTGCACCGGCACGCCGAGTCGGCTGGCCTTGTCGCGGTCGATGGTCAGCTTGAGCGCGGTGCCCTGGTCGGCCAGATTGTTGTCGACGTCGGCGAGCTCCGGCCGCTTGCGCAGCGCCTGGGTCATCTGGTTGGCGAAGCCGGACAGCTCGGTGGAGTTCACGTCGGACATCGAGTACTGGTATTCGGTGGCAGAGACCTGGCTGTCCAGGGTCACGTCCTGCACCGGCTTGAGGTACAGCGCCACGCCGGGAATGCCGGCCGCGGCCTCCTGCAGGTTGGCCACCATGGTGTCGAGACTGGCGCGATCGCCGCGATCCTTCAGCACGATGCTGAGCTGGCCCTGGTTGAGCGTGGGATTGACCGAGCCGGCGCCGATGAACGCCGCCACGCCGGCCACGCCATCCTCCTTGCGCAACGCGTCGGCAACCGCCTGGGTGCGCTGCTCCATCTGCGGGAACGCCACGTTCTGGTCGGCCTGCACCACGCCGGTGATCATGCCGGTGTCCTGCTCCGGCAGCAGGCCCTTGGGAATCACGATGTACAGGAACACGGTGACCACCAGGGTGATCGTCGCGACCAGCAGGGTGAGCTTCTGCCGGCCCAGCACCCAGTCCAGCGAACGCTCGTAGACGCCGACCGTACGCGTCCACAGGTTTTTCTTGCCGTCGGCGGCGTGGCGTTCGTGCGCGTCGTCACCATCCGGCAATTGATCGGCCTTCAACAGGTAGGCGCACATCATCGGCGTTAGCGTCAGCGACACCAGCATGGAGATGCTCACCGCGATGGTCAGCACCCAGGCGAATTCGTGGAACAAACGACCAGTGACGCCGGGCATCAACAGCAGCGGCAGGAACACCGCCACCAGCGAGATGGTCAGCGACAGCACGGTGAAGCCGATCTCCTTCGCGCCGATCTCAGCCGCTTCCTTGCCGTCCTTGCCCTGCTCGATGTAGCGCACGATGTTCTCGATCATCACGATCGCGTCGTCCACCACGAAGCCGGTGGCGACGGTGAGCGCCATCAGCGACAGGTTGTCCAGCGACATGCCGGTGAAGGCCATCACGCCGAACGTGCCGAGTAGCGACAGCGGCACTGCCACCGACGGAATCACCGTGGCCCACAACCGGCGCAGGAACACGAAGATCACCGCGACCACCAGGAAGATGGTCAATAGCAGGGTGAATTCCACATCGTGCACCGAGGCGCGGATGGTCACGGTGCGGTCGGCGAACACATCCAGATGCACATCGGCCGGCAACACCGCCTGCAGCTGCGGCAGGATGCTGCGGATCGCCTGCACCGTCTGCACGATGTTGGCGCCGGGCTGGCGACGGATGTCCAGCAGCACCGCCGGCTTGCCGTTGGCCCACGCGGCGAGCTGGTCGTTCTCGGCGCCGTCGATCACGTTGGCCACGTCGGACAAACGCACCGGCGCATTGTTCTGGTAGCTGATGATGCTGGTCTTATATTCGTCGGCGGTAGCCAACTGGTCGTTGGTGCCGATGCTATAACTCTGCGTGGCGCCGTTGAGCGTGCCCTTGGGCGCGTTGACGTTGGCCTGGGTGAGCGCGTTGCGCACGTCCTCCATGGTCAGGCCGAGGTTGGCCAGCTGCGACGGGTTCACCTGCACGCGCACGGCCGGCCGCACGTTGCCGGCGATCGACACCAGACCCACGCCCTGCACCTGCGAGAGCTTCTGCGCGAGGATCGAGTCGGCGTAATTGTTGACGTCGCGCAGCGGCAGCGTGTCGGAGGTGAGCTGCAGGGTGAGGATCGGCGCGTCGGCCGGGTTCACCCGGTTGTACACCGGCGGATACGGCAGCGTGCTGGGCAGGGTGCCGCGCGCCTGGTTCAACGCGGACTGCACGTCCTGCGCGGCCACGTCGATGTCGCGGTCCATGTTGAACTGCAGCACGATGGTGGACAGACCCGCCGACGAATCGGAGGTCATCATGTTGAGGCCGGAGATCTGCCCGAGGTTGCGCTCCAGCGGCGTGGTGACCAGCGAAGCCATGGTCGAGGCACTGGCGCCCGGGTATTGCGTGGTGACGACCAGGCTGGGCGCGTCGATTTCCGGCAGTGCCGACACCGGCAGCTGGCGGTAGCCCAGAATGCCGAGCAGCAGCACCGCCACCATCAGCAGCGAGGTGGCGATCGGGCGGCGGATGAAGAGCGTCGAAAATCCCATGGGGCGTCGCAACCGTCAGTAAGTCACTGGATACCCGCCGCGCCGATGCCGGCCGCGCGGATGCATTCCCTGCGCAAGCGCATCGCCGCGCGCCACGGTCATCCGCGGCGCACGGCGAGATCCATCAGCCGCCACGGCGACCGCCGCCGCGCTGGCCATCCGTCTTCGCCTTCTGCAATTCGGAGGCGGTCGGCGCGGGCGGCACTTCGCCGGGCTTCAGCGCCTGCACCTTGCTGCCGGGCTTGAGGCGGAACTGGCCTTCGGTCACCACCTGGTCGTTCACCGCCAAGCCCTTGGCGATCATCACGTGGCTGGCGCCGACTTCGTTGGCCACCGTCACCGGCTGCATCTTCACCGTCTTGTCGGCCTGCAGCTGGTAGACATAGTCGCCGTCCGGGCCACGCTGTACCGCCTGCGCCGGAATCACCAGGCCACCTGCGGTGGTGCTCACCTTCAGCCGCACGTTGACGAACTGGCCCGGCCACAGGCCGTTGTCCAGGTTCGGGAACTGCGCGCGCAGCTTGAAGGTGCCGGTGGTGGTGTTGATCTGGTTGTCGATCACCTGCAGCACGCCGCCGCTGGCGATCGGGTGCGAGTCGGTCTTGTCCAGCGCCGCCACTTCCAGCTGCGCCCCATCCTTGGTTGCCGTGCGCACGGTGTCGAGGTTCAGCTCGGGCAGATAGAAGATCACGTAGATCGGATGGATCTGGGTCAGCGTGACGATCGCCGTGGTGGTGGTCACCACGTTGCCGGGATCGACGCTGCGGATGCCGGTGACGCAATCGCACGGCGCGGTGATGTGGGTGTAGTCGAGCTGCACCTTGGCCGATTTCACCGCCGCCTCATCGGCGGCGACCGTCGCGGTCAGCTGGCCGACGTTATTGCGGAAGGTATCCATGTCCAGCTGGGCGACATAGCCGTTCGCCACCAGCGCCTGGTTGCGCTTCAGCGTGCTCTGTGCGGTGGCGAGCGATGCCTGATCCTGCCGCTGCTTCGCTGTTGCCTGATCGTAGGAAGCCTGGAAGGTGCGCGGATCGATCTGCGCCAGCAGGTCGCCCTTCTTCACCGACTGACCCTCGGTGAAGTTCAGCGTCATCATCTGGCCACTGACCTGCGGGTTGATCGTCACCGTATTGAGTGCCTGCACCGTGCCCAGCCCGGTGAGGTAGATCGGCACGCTCTGGCTGACCACCGGTTCGACCGTCACCGGCACCGGCGTATTGTCCTGGCCCGGCTGACCGCTCTGGTCGGCCTGGTCGGCGGATGCCCTCTTACCACCGTGATGACCGCCGCCCGCGCCGGCACCGTCCGGCTTGTGCAGCAGGCGGAAACCGATCGCCACCACCACGATCACGGCCAGTACGGACAGCGCGATCTTCCAAAAACGCGACATGCAAAACTCCTGGAATAGAGAGCCCGGAACGAAGGCCCGGATTATTCGACTTCTGGCTCGACTTCTTTGAACTGGCTCGATGTATGCCCCGACCGCAAGCCGGCGCTGCACGTGCGCCGGAAAGCCCATGGGTCGAAAGCATAGGGCTTGAGCAACGAGGTTGGACAATGCCGGTTGACAGGGGTACGGCATGACCGATGGCAGGGAGGACACGCCGTTGCCCGCGCAAGATTACGGCCTTTCGCGTCGCCGTGGCAGATTCCGCGAACGGCCCGTGCGACGACCGCGACGCGGGGCTGGTGCCGACGGACTGAAACTTGCCGCGCGCTTCGTCTATAATTCGCGACTTGTTGCCTGCGGCGGCTCCCATCCACCGGGTTGCAGGCGGCGATAGCGAATTCGAGGCCCGTACGGATCGGCAGCCCGCGCGAATGCGCCGGGGCGATGGCACAGGCACGTCGCAGGGGCCATGATGGCCCGGCGGCTTACCCACTGACTGGAGTACATGCGTGAGCGGTTCCATGACCAAATCTGACCAGAGTTTCCTGCGTCAGTTCTCGATGCTGATTGCCGGCCTGAGCGTGCTGACCGTGCTGCTGATCACCGCCGCCGTGCTGATCTACGAGCACGAGCCCAAGGAAACCGATCCGAACACCGCCCAGCAGGTCGCCTCGCGCATCGCGCCGGCCGGCGACGTGTATGCCGGCAACACCGGTCGCGCCGCCATGCAGGCCGCCGCCGACGCCGCCGCCAAGGCCGCCGCCGCGCAGGTCGCCTACGGTGGCAGCACCGACGGCAAGACCATCTACGACAACCTGTGCCATAGCTGCCACACTGCCGGCGTCGCCGGTGCGCCGAAGCTGGGCGACAAGGCCGCCTGGGGGCCGCGCATCGCCGAAGGCCTGGATACGCTGATCAAGCATGCCACCGAAGGCTACAAGGGCCCGGACGGCAACATGATGCCGGCTCGCGGCGGCAACCCCTCACTCAACGATGCGCAGGTCAAGGCCGCGGTCACCTGGATCGTCAGCCAGGCCAAGTAAGCATCACTGGCCAGATCTCTCGACGAATCATTGCAGGACGATTGCAGCGCAAACCAGTCGTAATCGGCGTCATTGCGAGACCTTGATGCTGGGGAGGTTGTAGCGGCAAGAGCCCCGCAGAATCCGGGTCGGGGGCCGCTGATTCGACCCGCCAGTTACGCATAGGGCAGCAGGGTGGGAAATTCCCCGCCCTGCTGCCCTTTTTCATGGTCGACTGGATAGAGCGGTGTATTGCCTAAGATGAAAAAGTTTGCGCAGGGGTAGCCGTCAGCTGACCTCCTGCGTTACACGTTGCGCCGCCCGAGGCATTCCCGAAACCGGCGCCGCCCGTTGCATGGACCTGACTGCCGGACCATAGGAGGTTCGGGAAGGGAGACCAGCAGGTAACGACTGGTGATGGTGAAAAGTCGACCCAGGGCGTTGCACTGATGCTCAGATAGGACTCGTAGGTCGCGACGCCTCTCGAGACCAGGTCCAGGGTAAAAATACGCGGTAGCTGCGTCGTATCAATGTAGAAATGTGCGACGCTTGAACCGCAATTACTGTTCAGTGCGGCCGACGTTACCGTGAAGTTGCCTGTACTGGGTGACATCGTCCCAGAGAAGGTCAACGTACAGTTGGCCGTCTGCGTTTGATTGTTGAACGTTGATGAATTCGACAACGATATGCTGATTGGCCCGGTGACCGTGACGGCCCCAGCCGGGCTGGCTGTTACCGCATGCGCCGAAAAACTGATTCCTGCATTGAGCATGGTTGCGCCTAACGCCATCGCGAGTTTCTTCTTGGAACACCATTTGGAAACAAACATGTGAGTCTCCTTTGCGTGAGAATTCATTAGCCGTTTCAACATACGAACCAGCGGCATCGAAACGATGGGCTTTCGTACCCGAGCAGTTCTTGATGCTTTCAAGCCCCACACTTCGCAGTTGCACGAGCATCCGCGCAGGACATCCGTTCAATGCCCTGCAATTCAGGGTATCTCCATAACAGCTTAGTGTTTTTTGCCCCCTGTCAGAATTGACAGGGAAGATCCGCGGCGCCCGACAACTAACGAGATTCCAGCAGCCACAAGCAAAAAACCTGATGCGGCGAATTGCCGGATCAGGGAAGCCATCAGAGCGAGATCAATCCGAACGCGACAGCCCGGGCACAAGCCGCGCACTTGCCTCTGACCCGCAACTTGGCAGCGGCCTGTTGCAGATGGAAATTCACCGTGCGCTCGCTGATGCGCAGGATTACCGAGATCTCCCAGGCGGTCTTGCCGATCGCCGACCAGCGCAACACCTCGCATTCGCGGACGCTGAGCCTGGGCCGCCAGTCGGCCTTGTTGAGCAGACGATCGATCGCGGCCTGCACGCAGATGACGAAATAAGTGGAAGGCGCCACCAGCGGCGCCAGCTCGCGCAGGTCGTGGGTAGCATCGGTGGCCAGGGTCATGAAGGCCCAGCTGACCCCGGGCGACCAGCTAGGCAGTGTGAGGCCGGCGGTCATGCCGAATTCGCCAGCCAGTTGGGCCTGCTTGTGCCCCAGGCGGGCGATGTTCGGCCGGGTAAGCCCGCCCAGCTCTCCACGGACATTCCAGGCATTCCCCGGCAGTCCGGTGCGTGCATGCAATATACGCGCATCCGTGCGCTCGACCGCGGGTTGGGCCAGTACCCGGTATCGCGCTCCCCACTCGCTGTCGAAGTCATGGAAGAACCGGTAGTTCGGCTGGTCGACATCGCCGGTACCCAGCAGCTTGACCGCATAGCCATGGTTCTTGAAACCGATCTTGTGCGCGTACTGCGAACTCAGCTGCTGCAACTCCTCCAATGAAACGGCATGCAGTACGCGGTCGAAATGATCCCAATAGCTGTCCATCGCTGGCTTCCCTAAGGTCGATCAAATCACGAGAACGTGCGCGAACGATCATCCCACCACGATCGCGCTGACATGACAGACCGGATCGTCGCGCGCATCCGATCGCCGCACTCTCACATATGCAGCGGCACGAGGTTCGGACTTCGCCATGCATGCCCTCGCTCGTCCTCGATACCGTCGACGCTGATTCGCGTCGAACTCGGCCGCGCCGAACGCGTGTTTATCACGAATCCGCGCCGTATTTGTTTTGTGGCCGCTACCGCCCGGACTGGACGCGGCGTTATGACGGCAGGTTGTCCCGCTCCGCTCGCCAGTCGCGGGCAAAGGCGACTAGTTGCGGAAAGAATGCGGTGTAGTGTTGTTGCAACACGTCCCGCCGCTCCAGCAACGGCGGCAACGCGGTGCCGATCGGGTTGTCGTGGCGCAGGCGTTGCGCCAGACCATGCAGCACACGTCCGATCATCACCGGATCGGCATAGGCGGCTGGCAGGTCGTGCACGTCCATGTAGCTACGGAATCGCTGCAGGCCCGCGGGCAGCAAGGCATCCTGTCGATGCAGCAGCGCACGCAGGTCATCGGAGAATAGCTCCAGCGGCGTCGCGCTCCAGCGCGCGAAATCCAGTGCCAGGCAGTGGTCGAACCAGACATCGAGCAGGATGCCGGCATAGCGCCGGTACGGCGGATCGAACAGTTCGCGCGCGGCGCGCACTTCGGCATGGCTGTCGGTATACACATCGATCGCGCGATGCAGGCGGATGCCGTCGATCACCCGCGCCGGCAGCGGCGATGCATCCAGCGTGCCGTGTACGAAATCGCCGAGCATGCCGCCAAGTCGCAGGTATTCGTCGTCGCCGGCCAGCAGTGCGTGGGCGAGATGGTTCATCGCACGGGCCGCGACGCGGTGTTGACGGTTATCATCATGGCCATGAATCCTGTCCCGCTCTCCGCCGATCCGGCGTCTTTTCCTGCTGAGGCCGCCAGCTTCGCGCTGACCGGCCCGGCCGGCAAGCTGGAAACGATCAGCGACGTCGCCGAACCCGCCGAGGCGAGGCGAGGCACGGCGGTGATCTGCCATCCGCACCCGCTGCAGGGCGGTACCATGCACAACAAGGTGGTGACGATGGTCGAGCGTGCGCTGCGCGAATCGGGGCTGGATACGCTGCGCTTCAACTTCCGCGGCACCGGCGCCTCCGAGGGCAGCTACGACGACGGCAACGGCGAGGGCGACGACCTCGCGGCGGTGGTCGACTGGGCGCGCCGCGTGCATCCCGGCGACGCGCTCTGGCTGGCCGGCTTTTCGTTCGGCAGCTACGTGAGCATCCGCAACGCGGCCCGATTGAAGGCGGACGCGCTGATCAGCATCGCGCCGCCGGTGGGTCGCTGGGACTTCGCGACGATGACCCTACCCGACTGTCCGTGGCTGATCGTGCAGGGCGAGGACGACGAAGTGGTGGACCCGCAGGCGGTATTCGACTGGGTCGACGGGCTCGAACACAAACCCGAACTGGTGCGCATGCCGGAGACCACGCATTTTTTCCATCGCCGCCTGATGGATTTGCGCGGTGCGCTGAAGCATGCGGTGATCACCTGGCTACCGCCGGCGCGCGGCTGAGCGGCCATCCAGAAAACTACGCCGAGGATCATCCGTGCGCCCATCGCTCGCCCACTGGCTTTTCATCGCCCTGCTCGCCCTGCCCCTGGCCGACCATGCCGCCAGCTTCGATTGCGGCAAGGCCAGCACGGCCACCGAGAAGGCCATCTGTGCCGATCCGGTTCTGTCACAGCAGGACGACGAACTCGCGCGGCTGTGGCAGGACCATGCACATGCCGGCGATACCGTTGCCTTGCAGGCGCAGCGCGCATGGATCAGGCAGCGCAATATCTGCGGCAACAATGTCGCCTGCCTCAAACAAAGCTACGCGCAGCGGTTGGTCGTACTGCAGCAGCCGGTGCCGTGGCAGCAGACCTGGCATATGGATCAGGCCGGCGACAGCGTTGGCAGCGAGCTGAAGATCAGCAGCACGCAGCCACTGCATTTCAGCCTGAGTGGCTGGAACGGCGCTAACACCGGCGCGCTCGAAGGCGACGCAGTGCAGGACGGCCAAACCCATGCGAGCTACGACAAGGAGGGCTGCCGACTCGATTTTCGCCTGCTCGGCGACACGCTGCAGGTCGAGGAAAAAGAAACCACCGACGGCGGGTGCGGCGCCGGCATGGGCGTGAGCTATGGTGGCAGCTACGTCACCGCGACCCGCCACGCCGAGCGCAAGCCATCCAGCCTGCAAAGCCTCGGCATCGTCGGCACGGCGGCCGAAGATCTCGCGCTGCGCAAGCTGCTCGGTAAGGATTACGCCGCCCTGCTCGACGATGTGAACATGCGCGACGTCGAATCCGCCGCCGGCACCACGATCACCAAGCTGTGGGTGCGCGGCATCGCCAACAGCAATGCGGCGATCGTGATGAACCACAATTCGCGCGATTTCTGGGTCGGTCTGCTGGTGTTCGGCGCGCATGACCAACTGCGTATGCGCTACTACACCAATATCGCGCAGGACAAACACAACGTGCCGAAACCGATCCGCGACTGGCACGACCAGATCGACCCGCAACTCCCCATCGACCTGATGCCCTGACGCGCGCCCGAGCATGACCGAACAACAGCAACCCTCCGCGCCCAGCGCGCGCTACCAAGACGGTGTGCGCGCGCATCGCTGGGAAAGCGATCCCGCGCAGCTCGCCGTGCTGCCCGAATTCGACCGCATGCACGCCGCGCTCGGCGACGCCGCGGCTGCGTCGCGATCGACACCCGGCCTATTCGGCCGCTTGAAATCCATGCTTGCCGGCGACGAGCCGGCGTACGTGCCAGGCCTGTACCTGTGGGGCAGCGTCGGTCGCGGCAAGACCTTCCTGATGGACCTGTTCGTCGCCAGCCTGCCGCCCGGCGTGGCGCTGCGCCGGCATTTCCATCGCTTCATGGGCGAGGTGCACGCCCAGCTGCGCGAGCTGGGCGAACGCCAGAGTCCGCTGAACGAGGTCGCGACCGCCATCGCCTCGCGCTGCCGCGTGCTGTGCCTGGATGAGTTCCTGGTCAACGACATTGGCGATGCCATGATCCTGGCCAACTTGCTCGGCGCTCTGTTCGAGTGCGGCGTGAGCCTGGTCACCACGTCCAACACGGCGCCGGCGAACCTGTATCAGGGCGGCCTGCAGCGCGCGCGTTTTCTGCCCGCGATCGCGCTGCTCGAACAACGCTGCCAGGTGGTCGAGATGAAGTCGTCGCACGACTGGCGCCTGCGTGCGCTGACCCAGGCGCCGGTGTACCTGACGCCGCCCGGCGCCGAGGCCGAGCGCGCGCTGGCGCGCATCTTTACCGGCCAGGCACAGGGCGGCATGTCTGATGACAGCGGGCATGACGGCGGCGAGATCATCGTCAACGGCCGCAGCATTCCGCTGCGCCGGCGCGCCGAGAATGTGCTGTGGTTCGATTTCGACGCGCTGTGCGAGGGCCCGCGTGCAGTGGCCGACTACATCGCACTGGCCAAGGCCGGCCCGGCGATCATCATTTCCAACGTGCCGCAGTTCACGCTCTACAGCGAGGATGCCGCCAAGCGCTTCGTGCAATTGGTGGACGAGTTCTACGATCGCCGCGTGAAGCTGGTGCTTTCCGCCGCTGCGCCGATCCACGAGCTGTACGACGGCGAGCGTTTGCGCGCGGAATTCGGCCGCACCGAATCGCGGCTGATTGAGATGCAGAGCGAGGAATACCTGGAGCTACCGCACCGGCCGGAGTAAAACATCGAGCGCTCTGCAAGCCTTCCAAGCTGTTTCAGAGCGCTTCCCACACGAACGGATCGCGATTGGCTGCCTCGCGCGCGATCAAGTCGGCATAGCGTTTCTGCACCTCGTCGCGCTTCACCTTCATGGTCGGCGTCAGCAGGCCGCCGTCGATCGTCCACGCCTGCGCCACCACCACGATCTTGGCGATCTGCTCGTGCGATTCCAGCGTCGCATTGACCGCCTCCATCGCCGTCAGCAAGTTGCGCTGCACCGTCTCGCGCGGCTGCAGCAGCGCCCCTGCGGCCAGCGACACCAGCATGATCGGCTGCGGCACGCCCGGCCCGACCAGGCAGCAGGATTCGATGTCGCTGGTGCGCAGTTTTTCCTCGATCGGCGCCGGCGCCACGTAGCGCCCCTTCATCGTCTTGAAGATGTCCTTGGTGCGGCCGACGATGTAGAGGAAGCCGTCCCGGTCGAAGCGTCCCTTGTCGCCGGTGCGGAAATAGCCGTCCGCGGTGAACACTTCGCGGGTGCGCTCTTCGTCCCTGTAATAGCCGGCCATGACGCCGGCATGGCGGGTCAGGATCTCGTCGTTCTCGCCGAGCTTCACCTCGGCCTCGGGCAGCGGCTTGCCGACCGAGCCGAGGCGTTGCGAATGGGCGAGGTTGCACGAGGTATAGGCGAAGTTCTCGGTTAGTCCGTAGCCCTGCATGACATGGATGCCGAGCCGCTCGAACCAGGCGACCAGGTTATCGGCGATCGGCGCCGAGCCGGTCACGCAGAACTTGGCGTGCTGCAGCCCGATCTTCTTGCGGATGGAGCGGCGGACATAGGTGCCGAACAATGGAATGCGCAGCAGGCGATCGAGCTTCGGCTGCGGCAGTTTGGCCAGCACACCGGCCTGGATGCGGCTGTAGACCAGCGGTACGCCGCCAAAGAAGGTCGGCGCCACTTCGCTCAAGGTGGCACCCATTGCCTCGATGCTTTCCAGGAAATACACCTCGGCACCGATGACCAGCGACGTGCCCTCGCCAGCTAGCCGCTCGAACAGATGCGCCAGCGGCAGGTAGGAAAGCAGACGCTCGCGCTGCTGCCCACGCAGGAAACCTTGCGGGCGCAGCACATGGCGCCGGAAGCGCTCGGCGGCGAAGGCGATATTGCCGGTAGTGATCACCACGCCCTTGGGCATGCCGCTGGTGCCCGAGGTGTAGATCAGCATAGCCATCCGATCGGGCGGCGGCTGCACATAGCCGGTGTACGGCGGATGTGCCGCGATCATGCGTTCCCAGCTGTCGTCCAGCACCGGCACTTCTGCATAGGGCAATGACCAGCGCGGCACCTCCGCCGGCACCGCCGCCAACAGCTGCTCGACGTCGCTGGCGGGGCCGACGAACAGCCCGCGGATTTCCGCATGCTCGAAGATATAGCGGCTGATCTTTTCACTCTGTCGTGGATACAAGCCTACCGGCACGTAGCCGGCCATCGATATCGCGAGGTCGGCCAGATACCAGTGCGCCGTGTTGCGCCCCGAAATGCCAATGCGGCTGCCGGGCGGAAACCCGGTGGCACGCAGCGCGCTGGCCATGCGTGCCACTTGGTCGGCGCACTGCGCCCAGGTGTAGGTCACCCAGCGCCCGTCCATCGGCTGGTGCAACCAGGTTTCGTTCGGGCGGCGCTCGGCCCATGCCAGCAGCAGCTCGACATAGTCGGGCTCCGCTTCCGCGTGTATCGCGTCATCGCTCATCTTGGCTGTCCCTCCCTGAGAACTATCCTGGCGAATCACTCCTGCAGCACGGCGGCATCGAAAAAATTCGGCAGCCGCTGAGCCAGCATCAGATCGCCCGATACTTTCAGCTTGCCGCCCATGAACGCGGTGACGCCGTTGAGCTTGCCCTGCATCAGCGCGATGAAGTCCTGATCGGACAGGGTCAGCGTCACGTCGCTGGCCGCGGCCTGGCCGGAGCCGATCTCGCACACGCCATCGCGGATGGCCGCATAGGCCGGCGTGGAGATGTTGAGCTGGATCGTATACGCCTGGCCGCCGGCAGCAGCGGGGCGGAAGGCGGTCGGCAGACGTTCGAGAAGAGTGCTCGCTTGCATGATGCTTCCTTGTGCTGAGGAACAGAGATGCGCGGCTGCGCCGTGAAGCGATGCGCGCAAATCAGTCGCGCCGGTCGTCATCGCGGCCAGGCTCGCCGAGACGCTCGAACACCGGCACGGCCGATTCGGCGATGTTGGCCGGATGGCTGCTATGGCTGAAATCGATGATCTGCGACCAATGTCGCGCCACGTCGTCGGGTCCATAGGCACGACCGTGGAAGTGATAGCCCTCGGTGCGTTCCCAGCGCAGCTTGCTGATCAGGCCGCCGCCGACCTCGAAGATGCCGCCGTTCTCCTCGGTGGCTTCGTGGCAGAGATAGCCGACCAGGGCGCTGACGTATTCCGGCTTCAGCGCGGCGACCACTTCCGGCGGCATCACCGTCTCCAGCATGCGCGAGCCGGCGATCGGCGCGATCACGTTGACGTGGATGTTTTTCGAAGCGCCTTCCAGCGCGAGCGTGCGGCCGAAACCGACCAGGCCCATCTTGGCCAGCGCGTAATTGGCCTGGCCGAAGTTGCCGTACAGGCCGGCCGCCGAGGCGGTCATGACGATGCGGCCGTAGCCGCGCTCGCGCAGGTGCGGCCACGCGGCGCGGGTGATCCGGAAGGCGCCGAGCGCATGCACGCGATAGACCAGGTCCCAGTCCTGTTCGCTCATCTTGGCGAAGCTGATGTCGCGCAGGATGCCGGCGTTGTTGATCACGATGTCGATGCCGCCGAACGCACCCAGCGCGGCCTGCACGATCCGCTCGCCGTCCTCGACCGAGTCGTAGTTCGCCACCGCCTCGCCCCCCAATGCGCGGATTTCTTCCACCACGCGGTCGGCCGCCGCCGAAGAGCGGCCTTCGCCGTGCGCGCTGCCGCCGAGGTCGTTGACCAGCACTTTTGCGCCGCGCGCACCGAACATCAGCGCATGCGCGCGACCGAGCCCGCCGCCCGCGCCAGTAATGATCGCCACGCGACCGTCGAAGCGCATGCCGTCCTGCCGCGGCGGTTCGCTCATCGTGGGCTACGCCATGTTTCGCGCAAGCGGTGAATCCTTCGGTGGCTGGGTCTGGGCATATTCGGCTCGTGCGTCGGGTCGCGACCTTTTACATACCATGCGTACTGTATCCACCGCATTTTAGCCACAGCCCGTCGAAACCTGTCAATGCGCACCGGCAAGGTCCGGCGGCCGAGTTGCAGTAACATCCGGACATCTTTCCGCGCAGCGCCAGCACGCCATGACCGAAGCTTCGAAACCCGCCGGTCCCGTCAAGCGGCGCTCTCAGGCCGAACGCAGCGACGCGATGCGCAAGCGGCTGTTGCAGGCCACGCTCAAGAGCCTGCTGCGCGACGGCTATGCCGGCGCATCGGTCAGCAAGATCGTCGCTCGCGCCGGCGTCTCGCGCGGCGCCCACGTGCATCACTATCCGAGCAAGCAGGCGCTGCTGGTCGACGCCGCCGCGAACGTGATGCGCGAGGCCTATCGCCGCCTCGGCGTGGTGATGCTGGAGATGACCACCGCGGAAGATCGCCTGCAGGCGATGGTCGAGCATTCCTGGAAGGACGTCTTCGCCACCTCGGTCAACCAGATCTTCCTGGAACTGCTGGTCGCCAGCCGGCGCGACAAGTTACTCGCGCAAGCGTTGCATCGGCTGTCGGGTGGCACTTTCCAGGCGATCGATCTGGCCGCCCATCACTACTTCGAGAGCGCCGATCCCGAGATCGCCGACGTGCATCCGTTGTTCATGCTTAACCAGTGGCTGATGCGCGGCATGGCGCTCGACCTCATGTTGACGGACGATCCCAAGCGCATGGATCCGTACATCCAACTGTGGGGCAAGCTGCTCGCCAGCCACGTCAAGCCGCGCGAGAATGTCACCACACGACCGCCGCGGCCGGCTGACTGGGATCTGCACGTCGCTGACGAAGTCGGCAGCATGCAGCGACGCGCACCGCGCAAGAGCGCCGCCAAGAAGAAGGCCGTGCCCGTCAAAAAACCGCGCCGGAGCGCGGCGGTGAAACCAGCCTGATTGTTCGCGTGGACGACGGCCGCCATGTTTCGACACATCGTCATGACGCAAGAATCGCCTTGCCCAATTACCGTGAGAGTGAGCGCATGAATACGCCACCCGAACCCAATGGCGGTGCCGCTTGAACACGCCCGTTCGCACACGCGGCGAAAACGCCAAGGCAATCTTCCGCGTCGTCGGCGGCAACTTTCTCGAGATGTACGACTTCATGGTCTACGGCTACTACGCCTCGGCCATCGCGCACGCCTACTTTCCCAGCCACAACGCCTATCTCTCGCTGCTGCTGACCCTGCTGACCTTCGCCGTCGGCTTCGTGATGCGGCCGATCGGCGCGATCGTGCTCGGCGCGTATATCGACCATCACGGTCGCCGCAAGGGACTGATCCTCACGCTCGCCTTGATGGCCGCCGGCACGCTGCTGGTGGCAGCGGTACCCGGCTACACGACGATCGGCGTGCTGGCTCCGTTGCTGGTGCTGTGCGGACGCCTGCTGCAAGGCTTCTCCGCCGGCGTGGAACTGGGCGGCGTATCGGTCTACTTGTCCGAGATCGCCACCCCGGGCCACCGCGGCTTCTACTGCGCCTGGCAATCGGCCAGCCAGCAGGTGGCGGTGGTGTTCGCCGCGCTGCTCGGCCTGCTGCTGCAGCGCTGGATGCCGGCGCAGGCGATGTCGGACTGGGGCTGGCGCCTGCCCTTCATCATCGGCTGCTTGATCGTGCCGTTCGTGTTCCTGATCCGCCGCTCACTGCAGGAAACCGAAGCCTTTCTGGCCCGCAAGCATCGCCTCGGCGCCGGCGAAATCTATCGCTCGATGATCGCGAACTGGCGCATCGTGCTGCTCGGCATGGCGATGGTGCTGATGACCACGGTGTCGTTCTACCTGATCACCGCGTACACGCCGACCTTCGGCAAGGAAGTGCTGCAGCTGTCGGAGTCCGACGTGTTCGTGGTGACCTTGCTGATAGGCCTCTCCAATCTGGTCTGGCTGCCCTTGATGGGCGCGCTGTCGGATCGCATCGGTCGGCGCCCACTGCTGCTGGCCTGCACCGCGCTGGCACTGCTGACGGCTTATCCGATGCTGCACTGGCTGGTCGCCGCGCCGGGCTTTGGACGGCTGCTCGGTGTTGAGCTGTGGTTGTCCTTGCTCTACGCCAGCTACAACGGCGCCATGGTGGTGGCGCTCACCGAGATCATGCCGGCCGACGTGCGCACCGCCGGCTTCTCGCTGGCCTACAGCCTAGCGACAACGCTGGGCGGCTCGAGCCTGGCGATTTCGCAATGGCTGATCCACCTGACTGGCAACAAGGCCGCGCCGGGGCTGTGGCTGTCGTTCGCCGCGTTATGCGGCATGCTTGCCACCTGGCTGATCTATCGCGACACCCGGCGGCGCACCTTGCACCACGCTTGATCGCGCCGCGGTCCCTTTGTCATTCGGTTGTTCCACTCGTACAGGGGGAAATCGATCCATGGCCCACGTCCTGATTCCGTTACCGCAGCGCGATTTCGATCCCAGCGAAGTCGCGGTGAGCTGGCAGGTGCTGCACGCCGCCGGGCACACGGTGCTGTTCGCCACGCCCGACGGCACGCCGGCCGAGGCCGACGAGCTGATGATCAGCGGCGCCGGCCTCGATCCATGGGGCTGGCTGCCCGGCCTGCGTCGGCTGCCGCTGGTTGGCCTGCTGCTGCGCGCAAACGGCGATGCGCGCCGGGCCTATGCGGCGATGCGCCGCGATGCCGCGTTCCTGGCGCCGCTGCGCTGGGAGCAGGCCGATGCGCAGAATTTCGACGGCCTGCTGCTGCCCGGCGGCCATCGCGCGCGCGGCATGCGCGAATACCTGGAAAGCCCGCTGCTGCAGCAACGGGTGGTCGCGTTCTTTGATGCGGACAAGCCGGTGGCGGCGATCTGCCACGGCGTGCTGCTGGCCGCGCGCAGCGTGTCGCCGCGCACCGGCCGCTCCGTGCTGTATGGACGCCGCACCACCGCGCTGACCTGGGCGCTGGAGCGCAAGGGCTGGGCCACCGCACGCATCACCCGCTTCTGGGATCCGCATTACTACCGTACCTATCGCGAAGGGCCGGGCCAACCGCCGGGCTATATGTCGGTGCAGCAGGAGGTGACCCGCACCCTGGCCGCGCCGGCCGACTTCCTGGACGTGCCGCGCGATGCGCCTGACTACCGCCGCAAGACCGGCGGGCTCGCCCGCGACAGCGCCACCGACGCCAGCCCGGCCTTCGTGGTGCGCGACGGCCATTACCTTTCGGCGCGCTGGCCGGGCGACGCACATCGCTTCGCCCGCGAGTTTGCGCAGCTGCTCGATGAGGCCCGGCCAGCCACGTCGGGCACGTCCTGAGGCTTGCGCTGTGGCGCCCGATGTGCGCGCAGAAGCAGATTCCAGCAAACACAACAGCTAGTGGTTGACCTTGGCCGACCGCCCCGATATGTTGTGCTCGTCGGTGCCCGACCAGATGCGACATCGGTCGGGCTTAAAAGGGAATCCGGTGTGACTCCGGAACTGCCCCGCAGCGGTAAGCGGAAACGAACGTTCTCACAGGCACTGGCCCGCCACGGGCTGGGAAGCGAGCACAAGTAGGCGGATCGTTTCGATCCACGTCCGCAAGTCCGAAGACCTGCCGGCACATCGGAGCGAACAGGCTCCGGTGCTTTAGGTAGCGGCTTCCGCGGGGAAGCGCGTTGCAGGTCCGGGCCATGCGCCCGGCCTGGAACCCGTCCGCGGCATCCGACACTTCAGGCCCTGCGCGCGGGAGCAGGAGTTTGACCCCGGCCAGGAGAATGCCGACATGCAACCCCTCGATTCCGCCCCGCGCGAGCGCTCCAGCGTTCGCGCCGATGCTTTTTCCACCGAGCTTCCGGCAGGCGCCGGCACGGCCGACCATGCCGCCGCGCCGCCCTTATCCGAAGAACCCTTTGCGCTGACCCCGCCGCACAACCCTGGCCAGATGCGCGTGACCAAACGCAACGGCGGCCAAGAAGTGGTCGACGTCAACAAGATCGTGCGCGCGGTGACCCGCGCCGGCGAAGGCCTGCACGCGGTCGATCCGCTGCGCGTCGCGCTGAAGACCATCGGCGGCCTGTATGACGGCGCCACCACCCAGGAACTCGACCAGCTGTCGATCCGCACCGCCGCCGCGCTGACCGCGGAGGAACCGGAATACGGCCAGCTCGCCGCGCGCCTGCTGAGCGCTTTCATCGACAAGGAAGTGAGCGGCCAGGAAATCCAGAGCTTCTCGCAGTCGATCGCGCGCGGCGCCGAGCTGGGCATCCTCAACGACCGCCTGCGCGACTTCGTCGCGATCAACGCACGCAAGCTCAACGATGCGATTGATCCGCTCGGCTCGCGCCGCTTCGAATATTTCGGCCTGCGTACGGTGTACGACCGCTACCTGCTGCGCCATCCGCAGAAACGGCTGGTGATCGAGACGCCGCAGCATTTCTTCATGCGCATCGCCTGCGCGCTCGGCGGCAACGAGATCGGCGAGACGCTCGAGCTGTATCGGCTGCTGTCCTCGCTGGAATACATCGCCAGCTCGCCGACGTTGTTCAATGCCGGCACCTCGCACGAGCAGCTGTCGTCGTGCTTCCTGCTCGACTCGCCGACGGATTCGCTGGAATCGATCTACGAGAAATACGGCGACGTCGCCAAGCTCAGCAAGTTCGCGGGCGGCATCGGCCTGGCCTATTCGCGGGTGCGTTCGCGCGGCTCGCTGATCAAGGGCACCAACGGCCATTCCAACGGCCTGGTGCCGTGGCTGAAGACGCTGGACGCCTCGGTCGCGGCGGTGAACCAGGGCGGCAAGCGCAAGGGCGCGGCCTGCGTGTACCTGGAGCCTTGGCACGCCGACATCGAGGAATTCCTCGAGTTGCGCGACAACACCGGCGACGATGCGCGCCGCACGCACAACCTCAACCTGGCCAACTGGATTCCCGACGAATTCATGCGCCGGGTCGAGAGCGACAGCGACTGGTCGCTGTTCGATCCGAAGATCGTGCCGTACTTCGTCGACAGCTGGGGCGCGACCTTCGAGCAGGCCTATCGCGAGGCCGAGGCCGCCGGCCTGGCGGTGAAAACGGTCAAGGCGCGCGAGCTGTACGCCCGCATGCTGCGCACGCTGGCGCAGACCGGCAATGGCTGGATGACCTTCAAGGATCGCTCCAACGCGACCAGCAATCAGACCGCAAAACCCGAAAACGTCATCCACCTGTCCAACCTGTGCACGGAGATTCTCGAAGTCACCAGCGCCGGCGAGACGGCGGTGTGCAACCTCGGCTCGATCAACCTCGCGCGGCACGTGGTCCGCGCCGCCGACGGCAGCAGTTCGTTCGACTTCGAAAAACTCGCCGGCACGGTGCGCACCGCGGTGCGCCAGCTTGACCGCGTGATCGACCTGAACTTCTACCCGATCGACACCGCCGCCACGGCCAACCGCAAATGGCGGCCGGTCGGGCTGGGCGTGATGGGCCTGCAGGACGTGTTCTTCAAGCTGCGGCTGCCGTTCGATTCGGCCGAGGCGCTGAGCTTGTCCACTCGCATCGCGGAGGAGATCTATTTCAACGCGCTGTCGCAGTCGACCGACCTGGCTGCGCAAGTTGGCGCGCACCCGGGCTTCGACGAAAGCCGCGCGGCGAACGGCGAGCTGCAGTTCGACTACTGGCCGAACGCCACACCGCACGACCCGGCACGCTGGGAAGCGCTGCGCGAGAAGATCAAGACCAAGGGCCTGCGCAACTCGCTGCTGATCGCGATCGCGCCGACCGCGACGATCGCCTCAATCGCCGGCTGCTACGAATGCATCGAGCCGATGGTCAGCAACCTGTTCAAGCGCGAGACGCTATCCGGCGACTTCCTGGTGGTCAACCGCTATCTGTCCGACGAGTTGAAGACGCTCGGCCTGTGGACGTCGGAAGTGCGCGACGCGATCAAGCTGGCCGAGGGTTCGATCCAGGGCATCACGGCGATCCCGGAACGCCTGCGCAGCATCTACCGCACCACCTGGGAGCTGCCGCAGAAGGCGCTGATCGAATTGGGTGCCGCGCGCGGCGCCTACATCGACCAGAGCCAGTCGCTAAACCTGTTCATGGAGAACCCGAACATCGGCCAGCTCAGCTCGATGTACATGTACGCCTGGAAGGCCGGCATCAAGACCACTTATTACCTGCGTTCGCGCCCCGCCACCAAGATCACCAAGACCACGGTGTCGGCACCCTCGAAGGCCAGCGCGCCGATCGAGCCCAGCGCGCCCGTGCAAAACGTATCCGATCAAGATCAAGCCAACGCCGCGGTGTTCTGCTCGCTGGAAAACCCCGACTACTGCGAAGCCTGCCAGTAAGCGCAAGACGCCGGCCGCCACGATGGCAGCCGGCGGCAACACCACGCTGTATCACGTATCACGTCGAATCTAAGGAATGCCCATGTCCGCCCAGCCCGCCGCGCGCGATTCCCACATCCTCGATCCCGGTTTCGAGCTGACCCTGCGGCCAATGCGCTATCCCGAGTTCTATGAGATGTACCGTGCGGCGATCCGCAATACCTGGACGGTGGAGGAAGTGGATTTCGCGCTCGACACCACCGACCTCAACGCGAAGATGTCCGATGCCGATCGCCACCTGATCCATCGGCTGGTGGCGTTCTTCGCCACCGGCGACACCATCGTGTCGAACAACCTGGTGCTGAATCTGTACCAGCACATCAACTCGCCGGAAGCGCGCATGTTCCTGTCGCGCCAGCTGTACGAGGAAGCGCTGCACGTGCAGTTCTACCTCACCCTGCTGGATACCTACATTCCCGACCCGAACGAGCGCAGCAAGGCATTCTCGGCGATCGAGAACATTCCCTCGATCCGCGCCAAGGGCGAGTTCTGCTTCAAGTGGATTGATTCGATCCAGGGCCTGCAACGGCTGGAGACGCGCGAACATCGTCGGCAGTTCCTGCTCAACCTGATCTGCTTCGCCGCCTGCATCGAAGGGCTGTTCTTCTTCGCCGCCTTCGCCTACGTCTACTTCCTGCGTTCGCGCGGCCTGCTGCACGGCCTTGCCTCGGGCACCAACTGGGTTTTTCGCGACGAGAGCGGCCACATGGCGTTCGCCTTCGAGGTGGTGCGCACGGTGCGCGCGCAGGAGCCCGAGCTGTTCGACGCGCAGATGCGCGCGCAGGTCGAGGAAATGATGGAAGACGCGATCGCCTGCGAAACCCTGTTCGCCGAAGACGTGTTGTCCGGCGGCGTCGCCGGCCTGTCGGTAAAGGACATGCGCCAGTACCTCGAATACTGTGCCGACCAGCGCCTCGCCCAGCTCGATATGCCGAAAAAATACGGCGCGAAAAACCCGTTCGACTTCATGGATCTGCAGGACGTGCAGGAAGTGACCAACTTCTTCGAGCGCCGCGTCTCGGCTTACCAGGTTGGCGTGCAGGGCGAAGTATCGTTCGATATGTCGTTCTAAGCCGCCATCCTAGGCGCAAAGACATGCGTCGCCGCTATGGCGACGATCATGTTGTCATCGAAAATTTATACGTTTGCGCGATAATCAGGACTTGGCCGGCCCGATAACAAGGGTAAACTGCGGCCACGGGGAACAGTCGGCAATCAGCCAGCACAGCCAGTTCAGACACTGGCGTGGGCGATGGCATGCGAGCGAACCCGATCACTCAAGATCTTTCGAGGACTCCTGATGACTCACGCCTATCGCGTCCGCGCCTTATCGCTCGCCATTGTCAGCTTGCTGGTTGCAGCGCCAGTTCTTGCGCAGAACATCACCACCTCCGGCGTCAGCGGACGCGTGCTGGACGCCAGCGGCAAGCCGGTCGTCGGCGCCATTGTATTGATCGTGCATCGCCCTTCCGGCACCGCCAAACAGGTAAATACCGACAGCGACGGCCGCTACGCCGCGCAGGACTTGCGCGTGGGTGGCCCATTCGAGATCACCGCGAACAAGGCCGGCATGGCCGCCGTCGAGCAGGACAATGTTTATCTGCAACTGGGCCAGCCCTCGTCGATCAATCTGACGATGGGCGCCGGTGCGCAGGCCGCCAGCGATCTGGCCGCGGTGACGGTGAATGCCTCCACGCTCGCGCAGACGTTCTCGTCCGAGAACAAGGGCCTTTCCACCAACATCTCGCAGCAGCAGCTACAGGCCACGCCGCAGGGCAATCGCTCGATCGACGATGTGGCGCGCCTCGATCCGCGCATCACGGTCACCGACCAGGGCACCGGCGCGATCTCTGCCGCCGGCATGAACAACCGCTACAACAACATCAGCGTCGATGGCGTGACCCAGGGCGATCCGTTCGGCCTCAACGCCAACGGCCTGCCGTATCAGAAATCGCCGATCTCGCCGGAAACGATCGCCGAATACAACATCTCCACCGCGAACTACGACGTCATTTCCGACACCGTCGGCGCCGACGTGAATGCGGTGACCAAGTCCGGCACCAATCAGTTTCACGGCTCGGTGTACTACGCCTATCGCAACGCGAACCACCTTGTCGGCGACGCCGGCTGGCTGCCCAGCAGCGATCCCGGCTACCACTATCACGGCTACGCCAAGGACTGGACTGGCGGCTTCAATGTCGGTGGCCCGATCATCAAGGACAAGCTGTTCTTCTTCGTCTCCGCCGAACACGAAAAGACCACAGGTATCGGCGCCAACTCGACCAACGGACTGGACAACTCGCTCGGCCAGGGGCCGTCGACCAGCAATAAGGTGTCGCCCGGCGATCTGCAGAAGATTATCGACGCCGCCAAGCAGCTCGGCCTCACCCCTGGCGTATTCGGCGGCGCCAGCGCACTGACCTACGACGACAAGCGCTACCTCGGCAAGATCGATTGGAATATCAGCAACAACCACCGCGCCAACTTCACCTTCCAGGACACCAAGGAGCTGTTGCCCGCGGTGGGCGGCAACGGCCCGAGCAGCGTCGGCCTGACCAGCTACACCTACACCAAGACGATCACCACCAAGAACTATGTGGCCCATGTGTTCGACGACTGGAGCGATAACTTCTCCACCGAGGAGAAAATCGGCCTGCAGAAATACGCGCAGGACACCACGGCGCCGTTCCAGCAGCCCTCGGTGAACGTGAACCTGTCGCCCGACGGCAAGGGGCCGTCGGTCAATCTCGGCGAGGAACAGTTCCGCCACTACAACCACATCAACACCAAGAAGCTCAGCTACTTCCTGGCCGGCACTTACCTGCTTGGCGACCACAGCATCAAGGGCGGCATCGACGCCACGCGCACGCGCATCTACAACCTGTTCGGCCAGGGCGAATTCGGCGTCTACAACTTCTGGGGCATCAACAATTTCGCGGCCGGCAACTACAACCAGTACGTGCTGTTCCATCCGGCGCCGGGCTATGGCCTCGATGACATTGCCGCCAAATGGACCTACAGCCAGTACAGCCCGTTCCTGCAGGACACCTGGCAAGTCAACGACCAGCTCTCCGTGCAGTACGGCGTGCGCGTGGACATTCCGCACTCCAGCGACAAGCCGGTCTACAACGCGAAATTCGAGCAGGCGTTCGGCTATGCGAACAACTACACGATAGGTTCCAGCAATCGCGTGGTCGAGCCGCGACTGTCGTTCAACTACACCTTCGACAGCAGCTACAAGACCCAGCTGCGCGGCGGCGCCGGCCTGTTCCAGACGTCGCCGCCGACGGTATGGATGACCAATCCGTTCCAGAACAACGGCATCACGCTGACGCAGTACACCTCGTTCGCCCCGTCCACGGCGCCGTTCAGTGCGGATCCGTTCCAGCAGAATATTCCGGCCGGTGGCGGCGCCGGTTCGATCGACACCATCGCCAAGGATTTCCGCCTGCCGACCGTATGGAAGGCCAGCCTGGCGCTGGACCGCGAGCTGCCGTGGTGGGGCCTGGTCGCCTCGGCCGAATACGAACACATCAAGGTGCGCGACGGCATCCTTTATCAGGCGGTGAACTTCGGCGCGCCGACCGGCACGCTGCCGGATGGCCGCGAGGAGTTCTGGAAAACGCCGGGCGAAGCGCCCAAGACGGCGGACGCGCAAGCCAATCGCAACACCGCCTTCAGCTCGTCCTCGACCCTGCTCACCAATACCCACAAGGGCAAGTCGGACAGCTTCACGCTGGCGTTGAGCAAACCGTTCTCGGATAGCTTCTCCGGCGATGTCAGTTTCACCCTCAATCACGCCACCGACGTCGACCCGGGCACCGACACCATCGCTTACAACGGCTATCAGCGCACGGCGCGGTTGAACCCGAATGCGGATGTCGCCGCCACCTCCAACTACAACATCGCCAAGAGCCTCAAGGCCTCGCTTACCTGGCAGCACAATTTCTTCGGCGACTATCGCACCCAGGTGTCGATGTTCTACAACGGCCGCACCGGCAATCCCTACACCTGGGTGTTCAGCAACGACGCCAATGGCGACAACATCGCCGGCTGGGATCCGGCCTATATCCCGGCGGTCAATGATTCAAAAGTGGCCTATGCGCCCGGCACCAGCCCGCAGGTGATTCAGCAGTTCCAGCAATTCCTCGCCAGCGACAAATACCTGCGCGACCATCGCGGCCAGATCGCCGATCGCAACGGCGCGCGCACGGCCTGGATCAACTCGCTCGACATGAGTTTCTCGCAGGAAGTGCCGGGCATCTTTCCCGGCAACAAGGGCGAGGTGCGGCTGGACATGTACAACTTCCTCAACCTGCTCAACAAGGACTGGGGCGAGCAGCGCAACACCGGCCTGTACCCGACGCGCAATCTCGCCAGCTATGCGGGCGTGAATGCGCAGGGCCAGTACGTGTACTCGCTGCCCACCGGCAAGAACGGCAACTACCAGCCGCAGCAGCTGGCCTACTACGACGGCGGCTTCTACGATCCAAGCCGGGTGGTGTCGCGTTGGTCGGCGATGCTGACGCTGCGCTATTCGTTCTGACCGACGCGACTCATCGGGCGGCTTCAAGCCCAAGCGGTCAGATACCTTGCTGATCGCTTGCGGCGCGTCGCCGTTGGGCGTCGCGCGCCACAGGCATACGGCGGTTCCGGCACCTATTGACTACAAGCGTAGTCACGGAGTAGCTTGACTACACGTGTAGCCAAGCAGGTAGCGGACGTGACCAAACCTTCCATCGGCGATCAGGAGCTGGCGCTCCTGCATTATCTGGACGACAACAAGCTTGCCTCGGTCGGCGAGGTGGCCGCCGGCTTCGGCGAGCCGCGTGGGCTTGCCCGCTCCACCGTACTGACCATGATGGAACGGTTGCGCGGCAAAGGTTACCTGCGCCGTCGACAGGTCCAGGGCATGTACCGCTACAGCACCTCGACCGGACCGGCCGAAGCCATGCGCAGCGCGGTCGGCAGCTTCGTCGAAAAGACCTTGAGCGGCTCGGTCTCGCCGTTCGTGGCGTGGATGTCCGAACGCGGCGAGGTCAGCGATGACGAGCTGGCCGAACTGCAGGCTCTGGTCGCGCGGCTGCAGTCCAGCCGCAAGGGAGGCTGAGATGAATCTGTTTCGATGGATGACGGAAAGCCTGTTCGATCGCCTGATCTGGACTTCGTTGCAGGCCGCCCTGCTGATCGGCCTGGTCTGGCTGATCGTGCGCTTGCTGCCGCGCCTGCCCGCGGCGATGCGCAGCCTGCTGTGGTGGCTGGTGGCCGCACAGCTGATGCTGGGCCTGCTGACGGTGGCGCCGGTGCCATTGCCATGGCTGCCGGCAGCATCGGGGCATGCGGCAGCCGCGCCGGCGGATGACTCGCGTAACGACACCACAACGATAGAAACGTCGGCGGATTACGTTCCCGCCGCCTGGCGATTGTCGACGCCATCGGTCACGCGCGTTCCCGCGGTGTCGACCGCCATGCGCACAGCTCTCTCGCCTACGGTATTCACCGCCCGCAATGTCCGCCTCGCCTTGATCTGGCTATGGTTCGCCGGCGTGCTGGCGCAGCTGGCATGGGTGGCGCGCGACTGGCGGATGGCGCGCGCGGTGCTGCGCGATTCGCTGCCCCTGCGCGATCCGCAGCTGCAGGCCTTGTGTGCGGAACGTGTGGCGGCACTGAATCTGCGGCGCGTTCCGGCGCTGCGCGTATCGCCTGCGATCACCTCGCCGCAGGTGACCGGCCTGTGGCGCCCCGTTGTTCTGCTGCCCGCCAACCAGTTGCTGACACCGGACGAATCGTCGCTAGCGCTGGCCCACGAGCTGGCACACCTGCACCGCGGCGATCTCTGGTTGAGCTGGATTCCGACCCTTGCGCAACGGCTGTTCTTCTTCCATCCGCTGGTGGGCTGGGCGATGCGCGAATACGCGCTCAACCGCGAGGCCGCCTGCGACGCCGACGTAATGCGCCAGCTCGACGCTCCGCAGGATTACGGCCGCCTGCTGCTGCGCCTGGGTGTGGCGCACCCTCTGCACTCCGGCCTCGCCGGAGCCTCCCCCTCGTTTCAGAACCTGAAGAGGCGACTGATCATGCTGCAACAGACTCTCCATCAGCCGACGACGCGTCCGCGCGGTTGGCTGCTCGTCGCACTCGTCGCGCTGATCGGTGTGCTGCCCTACCGCGTGACCGCCGGCAACGCGAACGACAGCCCGCCATCCACGCAAGCGGCACTCATTCCGCCGCCTCCGCCTGCTCCGCCACCGCCGGCACCACCATTCCCTCCACCTCCACCTCCGCCGCCGGCACCACCTTTCCCTCCACCACCGCCACCGCCGCCGCCACCGCCTGACACCGGCTTCTCTGCCCACCATGTCAGCATCACTACGCACGACGACAGCGACTATGGCTATGCGCTCGTCGATCGCGATTCCGTCGTCATCAACGGCACCGACAGCGACCTGGCCACTGCCAAGCGTCTTCAGCGCGGCAGCCAGCCCGTGCTATGGCTCCGCGAGGGCAGCAAGAGCTATCTGGTTCGCGACCCGGCCTATATCCAGCGCGCTAAGGATGCGTTTGCGCCGTTGACCGACCTGTCGCGGCAGCAGGGCTTGCTGGGCGGTCAGCAAGGTCGCCTCGGCGGCATGCAAGGCGCACTGGGCGCACGTCAGGGCGCCCTGGGTGCGCGCCAGGGACAACTGGCCAGCCAGCGGGCACGGCTCGCCGCACTCACTAGCCTCAACTCCGAGCGAGATGCGCTGAAGTCGAAAGAGCAGGCGCTCGATGCCGGCGAGAATGAACTCAGCCGGCAACAGGACGAGCTAGGCAAACAGCAGGAAGCGCTGGGCCGGCAACAAGAAGCATTGGGTGCGAAGCAGGAAGCCCTCGGCAAGCGTCAGGAAGAGGCCTCCGCACAGGCGCAGAAACAGCTGAAGGCGCTGCTCGACGAAGCGATTGCCAAGGGCTCCGCGCAACCCACCGGCATGGGCTGACGTCTGCCCGTGATGGAGCAATCGCTCGCGGCGGCCCGCTCATAAACAGTTCGGGATGCAGGACTGTTGTGCCGGCCGCCGCAGGATGGATCTGTATCAGCGCGGCGACCGGCTCTGCCGTTCGCCGCAAGCCATAACGAACCGCCCTAGGCCACCGCTTTCGTGCTTGCGCGCGCCGTAACGAATTGCCGCTGCAGGCGATCGAGCTGCAGGTAGATCACCGGCGTGAGGTACAAGGTGAGCAGCTGCGAAACGAGCAGGCCGCCGACCACGGCCAGGCCGAGCGGGCGGCGCACTTCCGAGCCGGCGCCCAGGCCGAGGGCGATCGGCAGCGCACCGGCCAGTGCGGCCATGGTGGTCATCATGATCGGCCGGAAGCGTACCTGGCAGGCTTCGAAGATCGCCGCGGCCGGTGGCATGCCGGCTTCGCGCTGCCGCGCCAGGGCGAAGTCGATCATCATGATCGCGTTTTTCTTGACGATGCCGATCAGCATCACGATGCCGACGAAGCCGAACAGGTCCAGCGCGAAATGGCAGATGTACAGGGTGAACAATGCCCCGACCGCTGCCGCGGGCAACCCCGACAGGATGGTCAGCGGATGGATGAAGCTCTCGTACAAGATGCCCAGCACTAGATAGATCGCGAACACCGCCAGCAACAGCAGCGTGCCGGTTCCCTGCATCGAAACCTGGAAAGCCTGCGCGGTACCCTGCAGATTGCCGGTGATGGTCGCCGGCAGCCCGATCTGCGCCAGTGCGCCGTGAATGCTCGCCAGTGCATCGCTCAGACTGACGCCCGGGGCAAGCCCGAACGAGACGGTCACCGACGGCAGCTGACCCTGGTGATTTACGGTCATTACCTGCGGCTTGCGCACGAAACTGGCCACCGTATCCAGCGGAATCAGCTTGCCGGTGCTGGAGGTCACGTAAAGCTTCGATAGTACCGTCGGATCGTTCTGCAGGTTGCGCTGAACCTCCATCACCACCCAGTACTGGGTCGCCGTGCCATAGATGGTGGACAGCTGGTTCTGGCTGAAGGACGCGCCCAGCGCCGACTGCACCTGGGCCATGCTCAGGCCGAGCGGCGCCAGCTTGCTGCGGTCCACCTCGACGACGATGGATGGGCTGTTGAGGCTCAGATCGTTGGTCACGTCCTGGAAACCCGGCAGCGCCGTAAAGGCCTGGGTCACCTTGCCGGACCAGTCATACAACGTGTTCAGATCGGTGGACTGCAAGGTGTACTGGTATTGCGCCTTGGAGCGCAGCCCGCCGATCTGGATCAACGGCGGATTTTGCACGTAGGCGCGCATGCCGATCACCTTGGAGAACTTCTGCCGCAGCTCTTGCACGATCTCACTCACGCTCATGCTGCGCTGGCTCGCCGGCTTCAGCTTCAACAACATCTCGCCATCGTTAATGGTCGAGCCGCCCGCTTCGATCGAGGACATCCACGCTTCGATGTTGGGATCCTGCGCGACGATATCCGCCAACTGCTGCTGGCGCGCAACCATGCCGCCGTAGGAAACATCCTGCGGACCTTCGGTGATGACCCGCAGGCGGCCGGTATCGCCGGCGGGAATGAAATCCTTGGGTACCGTGTGGAACAGCCAGCCGGTCGCCAGCAGGCTGAGCACGAACACGCCCAGCACCAGCCACGAGCGCGCCATGCACCAGCGCAGGCTGCGCACATAGCCACGCTGGGTCGCCTCGAAGCCGCGATTAAAGGTAGTAATCAGCCAGTTCCGGCGCGTGCCGGACGCACCCGCGACGTTGTGTGCCTTGACGAAACGACTGCACAGCATCGGGGTCAGCGTGATGGAGACGAAGCCGGAGATCAGGATCGCCACGCTGAGGGTCACCACGAATTCGTGGAACAGCCGACCGACGATGCCGCCCATGAACATCACCGGGATGAACACCGCGATCAGCGACAGCGTCATCGAGAGAATGGTGAAGCCGATTTCGCCAGAGCCCTTGAGCGCAGCCTCATAAGGATCGAGCCCGGCTTCCACGTGACGCATGATGTTTTCCAGCATCACGATCGCATCGTCCACCACAAAACCGACCGCCAGGGTCAGTGCGAGCAGCGACAGATTGTCCAGGCTGTAGTCCAGCAGATACATCACGCCGAACGTGCCGATGATCGAGAGCGGCAATGCCAACGCCGGAATCAACGTGGCGGAAAGATTGCCGAGGAACAGGTAGATCACCAGCACCACCAGCACACCGGCCAGCAGCAGGGTGAACTGCACGTCGTCCACCGAGGCGCGGATCGACTGCGAGCGGTCGTACAACACGTTGAGCTTCACCGACGGCGGCAGACCGGCGATAAAACTGGGCAGCACCGCCTTGATGCGATCGATGGTTGCCACCGTGTTGGCACCGGGCTGGCGCTGGACCGCCAGCACCACCGAACGGTCGTGGTTGTACCAGCTGGCGAGCTGGTCGTTCTGCACACTGTCGTAGGCCAGCCCGACATCGCCCAGCCGTATCGGCGCGCCATTGCGCCAGGCCAGCACGATGTCGTTATACGGCGCCGCGCGCAGCAACTGGCCCTGGTTGCGTACCTGGAACTGCTGGTTGGGGCCATACAGCGTGCCGGTCGACTGATTGACGTTGGCTTCCGTGACCGCCTTCTGCACCTGGTCGATGCCGATGCCGGCGACCGCCAACCGATCCGGATCGATACTGATGCGTACCGCGTATTTGGCCGCACCGTAGGCATACACCTGCGCCACGCCGTCGATCATCGACAACCGCTGCGCCAGTTGGGTCTCCGCGTACTCGTCCAGCTGCGAGGTCGGCAAGGTCCGCGACGTCATGGTCAGCATCAGCACCGGTGCGTCGGCCGGATTGATCTTGCGCAGGATCGGCGGCGTGGGCATGTCCTTAGGCAACTGGAATTGCGCGGCGGAGATTGCCGACTGCACGTCCTGCGCCGCGGCATCGATGTTGCGGTTCAACGCGAACGTCAAAACGATGCTGGTCGCGCCCGGTGAACTGGACGAGTTCATCGTGTCGATGCCGGGGATGGTCGACAACTGCGCTTCCAGCGGCGTCGCCACCGCCGAGGCCATCACCTCGGGCGAAGCGCCCGGCAGACTGGCGAAGACCAGAATGGTCGGGTAATCGACATTCGGCAGCTCGTTCACCGCGAGCTTCGGATACGCCGCAATGCCGAACACCAGCAACGCCAGCATCAACAGCGTCGTCATCACCGGTCGGCGGATGCACAGCTCGGGCAGGTTCATCGCGGCGGACTCACGTGCCGTCCGTGATGCGTACGTCGCTGCCGTCGCTCAGCAACAGCTGACCATCCGTCACCACACGCTCACCGGCTTGCAGCCCCTGCTCGATCACGATGCGCCCGGCGGCGCTCTGACCGATGCTGACAAAGCGCTGATGAGCCTTGTTGTCCGTACTGATCACGAACACGAAATTACCCTTGTCGGAACTTTGCAGCGCCTCGCCCGGTATGCTCACCGCGTTGTGCAACCGGGCAGTGGGCAGGCTCACCTGCATGAACTGGCCCGGCGTGAGTCGTCCATCGGTATTCTCGAAACGGCCCTTGAGCACGATCGTGCTGGTGTTGACGTCCACGGTGTTGTCGATGAATTCCAGTGCCCCCTGCAGCAGCGTGTCGCCTTCGCCCGGCAACCGCGCCTGCACGAGCACGGGGCCGCGCGTTTGGGCGGCGCGGACAGCGGCGAGGCTGGCCTCGGGGATGCTGAAGCTGATCCGGATCGGCTGGATCTCGTTGAGCACCACGATATCGGTCGTGTTGGCGGTCACCTGCGCACCCGGCCAGACCAGCGGCAACCCGGTGACGCCATCGAACGGCGCGGTGATGCGCGTATAGCCGAGCTGGAGCTGGGCCAATTCCTGTGCGGCCTGGGTGGTCTGCACGCTCGCGCGGGCCACCTCCACGTTCGCCTGATAGGTATCGAAGTCGGCGCGCGAGACGAAGCCCTTGGCCAGCACCTGGCTATAGCGCTGGAAATCCGCCTGCGCCTTGGCGAACTGCGCCCGCGCGCTGGCTGCATTGCCGCGCGTCTGGTCGAGCTGGGCCTTGAACGGCAGCGGATCGAGCTGCGCCAGCAGCTCGCCCTTCTTCACCTTCGAACCCGGCGCGAAGGCCAGCGATTCGAGCTGGCCCGAGCTGCGTGCACGCACAGTCACGGTGGACCACGCTTCGGTGCGAGCCACTACCTTCAGCGATACATCGAGATCCCCGCGCGTCGCCAGTACGCTCTTTACCGGTGCGGCAGGATCGGCGGCGGGCGCGGCCTTGCTCGCCGCCTGCCCATCATCGTGAAAATAATGGATGGTGTAAGCGATCGCTGCCAGCGCGACGATGGTCAGTGCGAGTTTCTTCCACGGCATGAAGATGTCGGTTTCCGGTCGTCGACGCCGGCGCTAGGGCCGATGCCTGATGATGAGCTGCAATGCAGCGTCGCCCTTCGTCATGAAAGGCCATGCCGGCCAGGTGTGTTACCACCCGGCCGATCGCGCACTCCCCTAATACGCGCCGGTTCGATTGAACGTGTCCGGCATCGCGCTAAAGCAAATCCTTGATGCTCACCGCCAGTGGGCTCGCTTCGGCGATCTCACCTGGCCTTGCGGATCGGCTGCAGCCGACGGCTTGAATCCGTCGGCTCAATCCGTCACCGCACTGCGATCAGTGCCGCGGCTTGCGGAACTTCAGCACGAACTTGTCGGTGTGGCCCTTGATCGTGGGATCGAACACCGTCTTGTCGTGCGCGTCCTGCGCATTGCTGAGCACGTCACTCTTCGCTTCGAGCACGAAACCCGCCGCCTTCGCCTGGGCGATGACCGTAGCGGGATCGATCCGGTGCAGCTTGTTGGAATCGTCCGCAGTCGAACCCGGCTTGGCCACATGGTCGATCACGATAAACACGCCGCCCGGCTTCAAGGCCTTGAACACGGCCGCGTCCAGCTTGGCGGCCTGTTCGGGACCGGTGCTGCCCGCGACGCTGAAGATGCTGACCGCGCCGTAGATATCGTGGTAGTTCTGCGAAGTCCACACCACGTCCAACGGCGCGCCGACATCGAGGCTGTCATACGGCTTGGTTTCGAGACTGGTGTTGCCACTGTAGGCGGGGTCGGCCACCAGCGTCTTGATCGGCTGCAGCTTTTCCGGCGGCACCTTGGAGGCGAGCGCCTCCGGAAGGATGGCGTAGACGTGGCCCTTGGGCCCGACCACCTTGCTGAAGATACGCGTGAAATAACCGCCACCCGGTAATACGTCGGCTACCCGATCGCCAGGCTTGATGCCGGCGAATGCGACCAGCGCGGCGGGCTTGCGATCAGCGTCGCGTTGCGTGTCGGCGGCCGGACGGCCGGTGTCGGCCACGGCGGCGGTCACGTAGGCCGGCGGCGTTGCTGCCCCGGCGCACAAGGTCGTCGTGCCGAGCAGGAGGAAGGCAAGCAGTGAACGGTTTTTCATGGCGTTGTATTACTCCATCAAGCATAGATTTCGCCATATTCGCATCGAACGGTCATCGTCAAATGTAGAACGCGTCACAGCCTTGTTCACCGTGGCACCATTCCATGCAACCATGGTCTGAAGACGTGCTGCAAAGCCGCACGCAAGCGGTCGGAATCATTCTGCACGGGCGTCATGACCAAAGAGAGCACGCTCTTCAGATAAGCCACGCCAGCCTAGCCCGCCGGCTTGCGCATATGAAAGTCGTCACGGTGTATTTCAGAGATTGCAATTCGATATGGCCCATTCCGCGAAAACGCTCGATCTCGATGCCGTCAAAGCGTTCGTGCTGACCGCCGACCTGCAAAGCTTTACCCGTGCCGCCGAAGCGCTTAATAGCACCCAGTCGGCAATCAGCCTGAAATTGCGCCGGCTGGAACAACTTCTTGGCCGGCGTCTGCTGGAACGCACGCCACGCCGCGTGCGCCTGTCGGCCGAGGGCCTCACCTTTCTCGCCTCGGCGCGCGATCTGATCAGCGCGCACGAGCGCGCCGTTGCCTCGTTCGACGTCGAGCGGCGGCGCCTGACCGTCGGCATCAGTCATCAGATCGTGGGCAGCGAATTGCCCGGTCTGCTGCGCCGCTTGAACGAACACGATCCGAACTTGCTGATCGAGCTGCACGTGGCCGGCTCGCGCGAGATCGCGCAGGCCTACGACGAGGGCTCGCTGGATGCCGCCTTGATCCTGCAGCCCGACGAACGCCGTCGCAGCGGCGAAAAGGTCTTCGTCGAAACCTTCGCCTGGATCGCCGCGGCCGACTGGCAGCTGCCCTACGGCCAGCCGTTGCCGCTGTCCACCCAGGGCGAGTCGTGCAGCATCCGCGAAGCCGCTGTGCGCGCGCTGGATCAGGCCGGCATCGCCTGGACCGAGGTGTTCATTGGCCGGGGTGCGGCGGTGGTGGGCGCGGCCGCGGCGGCCGGACTGGCCGTCGCCGTACTGGCCCGGCGCGCGGCGCCTGCGGGCACGGTGGATATCGGCGCGGCCTGCGCCTTGCCGGCGCTGCCGACGCAGGACGTCATGCTGTATTCCAGCCTGACCGACCACCGCTCGCGCAATGCCTTGCGCACCTTGACCGCCGCCTTCCGGGCCCGCTCCGCCTGAACACCGTTCCATATACCGCCCGGCGCGGCGAACTGCCGCGCACCATGGCCTCGTTCCATGGCCTGCAGCACACGCGGCGATCCGAAGGACAGTGGCATACTTCACGTTTTCTGTCCCGGAATCACCCATGCGCCTGCTTCCTTTCCTCGTCGTCGGCATGCTCGCCGTGCCGCTGACCGGCCATGCCGACGAACCGCACTCCTATGCGCAGCCCGACCAGGTGCGCATGACGCATCTGGATCTCGATCTGAAGATCGACTTCCCGCACAAGCAGTTCGACGGCCAGGCCACGCTGACGCTGGACTGGAAAAATCCCGCGGCACAGACCCTGGTGCTGGACACGCGCGACCTGACGATCACCCGCATCGACGCGCTCGATGCATCCGGCCAGGCCACCACGCTGAAATACGCGCTGGCACCGCGCGACAGCAAGCTCGGCAGCAAGCTGACGATCCAGACGCCGCAGCGGCCGCATGAAGTGCGCATCGTCTACGCCACCTCCTCCGAGGCGTCCGGCCTGCAATGGCTGACGCCGGAACAGACCGCGGACAAGAAACTGCCCTTCATGTATTCGCAGTCCGAGGCGATCCATGCGCGCTCGTGGGTGCCGCTGCAGGATTCGCCGGCGATCCGTTTCACCTACAGCGCGCACGTCAGCGCACCAAAGAATGTCCGCGTGGTGATGAGCGCGCTCAACGATGCGAAGCATCCGTTGAACGGCGACTTCAGCTTCGACCAGCCGCATCCGATTCCCGCCTACCTGCTAGCGATCGCCGCCGGCGACCTGTCGGTGCGGGAAACCGGGCCGCGTTCGGCCGTGTATGCGGAACCGAGCGTGGTCGACAAGGCCGCGCACGAATTCGAAGACACTGAGAAGATGATCACCACCGCCGAGCAGCTGTACGGCCCCTATCGCTGGGGCCGCTACGACCTGCTGGTGCTGCCGCCGTCGTTCCCGATCGGCGGCATGGAAAATCCGGACATGACCTTCGCCACGCCAACCGTGCTGGTCGGCGACAAGAGCCTGGTCTCGGTGGTCTCGCACGAACTGGCGCACTCGTGGTCGGGCAACCTGGTCACTGCCGCCACCTGGCGCGACATCTGGCTCAACGAGGGCTTCACCACCTACGTGCAAGGCCGGATCACCGAGGCGGTCTACGGCAAGTCGCTGGCCGACGAGGAGGCCCTGCTGTCGTCGCATGCCGTGCTGAAGTACATCGGCACGCTACCGCCGAACGAGCAGAAGCTGGCGCCCGATCCGCACGGCCTCGACGCCGACGATTCGATGTCCGACGTGGTCTACAGCAAAGGCTCGTGGCTTCCGCGCGTGCTGGAACAACGCTTCGGCCGCGCCACCTTCGATGCCTACCTGAAGGGCTATATCGCTCACTTCGCTTTCCAGAGCATCACCACCGAGCAGATGCTCGACTACCTCCAGCTCAACCTGCTCGACAAAAATCCCGGCAAGATGAGCATGGCCGAGGTGCGCGAGTGGGTCTACGGCACCGGCATCCCGAAGAACGCGCCGATGCCGGCTTCGGTGCGCTTCGACAGCGTCGACCAGCAGCGCGCGGACTTCCTCGCCGGCAAGCTGCCGGCGGACAAGCTCGATGCGAAACACTGGAATTCGCAGGAATGGATGTACTTCCTCGACCGCCTGCCCGACGTCACCCCGCTGGACAAGATCACCGCGCTCGACGCCGCCTGGCACCTCACCGGCACGCCGAATGCGGAGATCGGCATGCGCTGGTACCTGCACGCGATCGACGCAGGCGACAAGGCGGTCTGGCCGGCAGCGGCCGAGCACATGACCCGTGTCGGCCGGCTGATCCTGACCACGCCGATTTATCAGGCGCTCGCGCGGACCCCGGAAGGCCTCGCCTATGCGAAGCAGGTTTACGCCAAGGCCAAGCCCGGCTATCACTTGATGACCCGGCAGGCCGTCGAGAAAGTGCTGAGCGGTCAGACCCTGCCTCGGCGTTGACCCCCGACCCATCCAAGAAATCACTCGCATGCCCGCATCCGTCCCGAACACGCAACGTCCGCTGTGGCAGCGCCTGCTGCTGCGCCGGCTGAAATTCCTGCTCGTACTGGCCGTGCTGATTGTCGTCGTACTGGGCGGCAGCTATCTGTTCGCCCCGCAGTGGCTGATGCAGGCCGATGCGACGCGACAGGCGATGATCGCGCACGCGGACAAGCACTCGGTGCGGGCCGGCGATACCACCTGGTCGTACTACGAGGGCGGCCCGGAAGGAAACAATGCGGCCGTGCCGACCCTGGTGCTGCTGCACGGCTTCGATGCGCGCAAGGAAATGTGGCTGCCGCTGGCGAAGGAGCTGACTCCGCACTTCCACCTGATCATGCCCGACCTGCCCGGCTGGGGCGAGTCGTCGCGCGATGACGCGGCCAGCTACAACATCGACGCGCAGGCGGCACGGCTGCAGGCCTTCGTGCAGACCCTGAACCTGCAGAAAGTCATCCTGGTCGGCCACTCCATGGGCGGCGCGATCGCCGGCGTCTACGCGACGGAGCATCCCGAGCACGTGGCGGAACTCGCCCTGCTGGATTCGTTCGGCCTGAAATCGAACGAGAACGACTTCGCGCGGCAGGCACTGGCCGGACACAACCCGTTCGTCTACGACGACCGCGCCGGCTTCGAGCGCGCCACCGCGCTGGCCTTCAAGCAGGTGCCATCGATCCCCGGCCGCTTCGTCGACGTGCTGGTCCGCGACAATCAACTCAACCGTGCCTTCATCGACAAGACCTTCAACGAACTGCGCGTGCAGGACCAGTACCTGTCCGTGCAGAATCGGCTCGGTCAGTTCGACATGCCGGTGCTGGGTCTGTGGTGCCGCGACGACAAGATCATCGACATCTCCGCGCTCGACAGCCTGCGCAATGGCCTTGTACGTGCGCCGGCGATCAGCACCAGCACGCTGCTCGGCTGCAACCATATGCCGATGATGGAGAAGCCCGAGGAGACGGCACGGATTCTCACGGGCTTTGTGCTATCGCATTAGGAAACAGATTCGCAACCATGAATAACCGGCTCGCGCACCTTCAAGCCACGCCAGAGAACTCAGCTGGAAACCTTGCTGGACAGCAATTCCTGACTGGCGCGATCACTGCGCACGCCAGCACTGCTGTAGGACTCCTCAACGGACTTGACCATGTTCTTCAAGCTCGGCACATACCAGAAAGCCTTGTAGAGGCGGCCGGAAACCGCGTGCGGCGTCACGCGGTTGTTCTGCATGAGAATCGCCGAGCCACTCGATGTGTTCAACGCTTGCGACGCAAGCTTGTTGGCTGACGCCACTTCTGCCGACCAGTTGCCATCGGCCTCAATCTTCAAAGCCCTGAACTTGCCTGCAGGCACCTCGATATCCTCCCAGCCAATCACGCGATATTCGATCTGGAAAGTCTCGCTCGTATGCAGCGGATTGGGATTGGCCTCGGTATATTTGACTTCCCATTTCTTGCCCACTTCGAGTGGAAAGACAAACGGTCGATTGACCACCTGCTGACTGCCATTGACGTCTCGCACGCGACTCCAATCCGCACCGAACAGCCTTTCGGTGGGCGTTTGCTGTGAGCCGCTCTCTTTGATCGACAGAAAAATCGTGGTCGCGTCCACATGGTCTACTGAGACATCCTCATCCTTCGCGACCCAACCCTGCGGTCCTTTCTCGGTGATTTCGCGAAATACCCAACTATCTCCCGCCTTGACTCTTGGCGCGTTCGCGATCTGGGCCGTGACAGAGGTGGCAAGCAACAACAGACTCAAAGCGAGTGGCAGACGCGACATCCGGATGTCTCCTGGGTCAGGTAATCAGGCCACAACGATGCTATCGACTTTCCGTTGACCTCTCGCGTAAGGACAAGCGGCCTCAACTTGTTTCCACACTCACAAAATTCCAGGAATCAACGCCTTCACCCGACGCATATAGTCCGCGTAGGCGGCACCGAAATGCTCGCCCAGCCAGGTTTCCTCCAGCCGCAGCTTGCGCCAGAAGGAAACGAACATGATCGCGAGGCCGAGCAGCCCGCACCATTCGCCGAGCATGGTCGCATTGCCGAACAGGGCTAGCAGCAGGCCGGTATAGATCGGATGGCGCACATAGCGGTAGGGGCCGCGCTCGATGAGTTCATGATCCTGCTTCAGCTGCACCTCGCTGCTCCAGTTGCTGCCGAGAATGTAGCGGGCCCAGCATGCAAACAGTATTCCGGCATAAACCAGCAGCAAACCGAATACTTCGATCCCATAGCCGTAGGGCAGGAAACGGTGACCGAGCACGGTGCCTTGCAACCACGCCGACGGCCACATCAGCAGGACGGCCAGCAGGATCGGCAGCCAGTACTTGAAGAGCCGCGGCAACGCCGGCTCGGCACGCGTGGCCCGCTTTAGCCGACGCGCGCTCCACAGCCAGTAGCCGAGGAAAAACATCCAAGCGGCGACGGTCAGCATTCTGAAAGATATCGGCATGACTTTTCCCGATGGCGCCCGCGGGCCGGTGCGACATGGTAATCGTGCGCGGCAGGCCAAAGGCTGATACGCGTACACCTGCTCAATCGGCGACGTCAGCCACCAGCCGGTCGAGTTCGGCCTTCAGCACCGCGCCATGCATCCGCAGCCAGTCGCGCTGCTCCCGCCACTCCGGAAACAGTGTTTCGACCAGCGCCCAGAAGCGCGGTGCATGGCTCCGTACTTTCAAATGGCACAGCTCGTGCGCGAGCACGTAGCGCAGTGCGGCCGGCGGCGCCAGCACCAGGGCGAGGTCGAGATTGATGCGATCGCGCGTATCCAGGCTGCCCCACAGGCTTTTCATCGGGCGGATGCGCAGCGCGGTGGGCGCCAGCCCCAGCTGCGGCACATAGCCAGCCAGCCAGCGCGACACGTCGCGGCGCACCTGCGCCTCGAAATAGGTGGCGAGCAGGCCGCGAGCCACCGGCAATGCACGGGTGTGCGGCCGCGGGATTACCAGGGTCAGGCCTTCGGCATGCGCCTCGATCCGCGGATACGGACCTTCGGCCCAGTCCAGTTCGACCAACTCGCCGCGCAACGGGAAGGTGGTGGGTGTGCCCACGCGCAGCGGCGGCAGCGGCTTGACGATCAGATTGAGTTCTTCGAGCTTGCGCTCCAGCCATTCGGCATGGCTGCGCAGGAAGGCATTCACTTGGCCCGGATGGGTGCCGTGCGGATAGGACACCCTGGCGCCGGTCGGCGTAATGGTCAGGCGCAGACGGCGCGCACGCGGATGGGCGGCCTTGAGCACGCGGATCGTATTGCCGCCTGCGGTCGCCAGTTCCAGCCAGTCGCCTTCGAGAAGCTGCGCCATGTGTCCCGGGGCCGGCCTGCACGCCGGCATCGTGTAGCAAAGAACCGTGGACGCACGAATGGACGTCCGTTTCCACGGCCTCTAACCATAGCGGGTTTGGATGCCCGTGGCGACCACACGGCGCAAACCGCATGGCACCGGGCTTTCCGGCCTGCCCGGGCGCGATTTTCTGGACTCAACTGTCCTGCGGGCGCGGCAGGCCGAACCACTCTTCCAGCTTGCCCAGCAAGCGCTCCAGCTCCAGCGTGAGCAGGGCGAAACGGGCGTCCAGCTCGGCCTGGGCGTCCTGCTGGCTGTCGCCGAGCTCGTCGATGACCACGTCGAGGAATTTCAGCTTGCGCAACACCAGATCCTCGCCCAGCACGAAGCTGATGCGGTCGTCGAAGGTCAGGCCGAGCTGGAACACCTGCTTACCGTTGCGCAAATGCTCCTTCACTTCCTCGGCGTCCAGATCCTGCCGGCGGCATTTGGCGATCGCGCCGGTGGCGGTGGCTGGATCGCGCAGCTCGCATTCGTCGCCGAGGGTGAGGCCGCCCGGAAGGTTGCCGCTGGCCAGCCAGTCGGTCATCAGCACGCGCGGGCTTTCCTCCGGCGCCAGCGGCACGGCGGGAAAGCTGCCCAGCGCCTCGCGCAGCTGGGTCAACGCGTTCTCGGCGGACTTGCGGCTAGACGTATCGAGCACCAGCCAGCCGTGCTTGCGGTCGACGTAGGCGGACAGCCGCGAGCTGCGCACGAAGGCGCGCGGCAGCAGCTCGGTGAGCAGGTCTTCCTTGATCCGCTTACGCTCGCGGCCACCGACCTTGCGGCCTTCTTCCTCGGCGATTTTCTGCACCTTGCGCGAGAGCTCCTCATTCACCACGGCGGCCGGCAGCAGCTTGTCCTCTCCGCCGACGCTGACCAGCGTGCAGGCTTTTACGGCATGGGTCAGCGGCGCATCCTCACCGCGCCCGACGGGTGGCACGAAACCCTTGGTGAACATTTCCAACGGGCCACAGGGGCGCAGCCGATGCTCGGCCAGCACCTCGTCCAGGCGCTTCAGGTCATCGGCGATGGCGGGAGAGAAACGGAACAGCGTGAGATTGCGAAAGAACATGGACTATCCGGTCAATACTGCGAAACGAAGACCGCTTCCGGCCTGAACCGGAACGACGGCGAGAAAGTACGCGCGGCAAGCGCCGCGGGAATCAGCGGCAGACGGCGGCAACCGCCGCGACGACCGTCGGCAGGTTGGCCCGGTTCAACGCAGCGACGCAGATGCGTCCGCTGGCGAGCGCATAGATCGCATGCTCCTCGCGCAGACGATCGACCTGCACCTTGCTCAGGCCGGAATACGAAAACATGCCGGCCTGGCGGTTGATGAAGCCGAAATCCAGCGCACCGAGCGCGGCGAGCCCTTCGACCAGTCCCGCACGCATCGCGTGGATGCGCTCGCGCATCGAACCCAGCTCTTGTTCCCACAGCGTGCGCAGCTCGCTGCTGTCGAGCACACCGGCCACCAGCGCACCGCCATGCGTGGCTGGGCTCGAATAATTGGCGCGGATGGTCTGCTTGATCTTCGAGCGCAATCGCACGCCCTCGTCGCGATCGGCGCCGACCAGCGACAGCGCGCCGACCCGCTCGCCGTACAGCGAGAACGACTTGGAATACGAACTGGCGACCACGAACGCCGGTGTGCCGGAGGCCGCGAACATGCGCACCGCGCCGGCGTCTTCGTCGATGCCGCGATCGAAGCCCTGATAAGCGATGTCGATGAAGGGCAGCAGGTCGCGCTCGTTCACCAGCGCCACGATCTGCGCCCATTGCGCCGGGTCCGGATCGACGCCGGTCGGGTTGTGGCAGCAGGCGTGCAGCAGCACCACGGTGCCGGGCTCCAGCTTGCCGAGGTCTTCCAGCATGCCGGCGAAATCCAGCCCGTGCGTGGCGGCGTCGTAGTAGCGGTAGTCGACGATGTCGAAGCCGGCGGTGCCGAACACCGCGCGATGGTTTTCCCAGCTCGGGCTGCTGATCGCGATCTTCGCCTGCGGCAGCACGCGCCGAAGCAGGTCGGCACCGACCTTCAGCGCGCCGCTGCCGCCAATGGTCTGCGCGGTGGCGACACGGCCGGCCGCGAGCAGCGGCGAATCCGCGCCGAACAGCAGACGCTGTGTGGCGAGGTTGTAAGCCGGCAGGCCGTCGATCGGCAGGTAGCCGCGCGGCTGCTCGCTCTGCGCCAAGCTCTGTTCGACCCGGCGCACGGCCTGCAGCACGGGAATGCGACCTTGCTCGTCGCAGTAGATGCCCACGCCGAGGTTCACCTTGTTCGCCCGCGGGTCGGCGAGATAGGCCTCGGTAAGGCCCAGGATCGGATCGCCCGGGGCCAGATCAACGGATGCGAACAGCGACACGTGGGATGAGAGCACGTCGGATAGGGACACGTGATTACTCGTTATGGGTGTTGGTGGAAGGGGTTGGCCCGAGCGCTTCGAGCGCAGCGAAATCGAACAGCGTGCGGTCGGCCAGGTGCGAGGGCGACACGCTGCCCAGCGCGCGGAAGATGCTTTCGCTGCGACCCGGCTGCTGCATCTCCCACTCCGCCAGCATGCGCGCGATCGCCTTGCGCTGCAGGTTTTCCTGCGAACCGCACAGATTGCAGGGAATGATCGGGAACGCGCGCTGCGCCGCATAGTCGGCAATCTCGCTCTCGCGGCAATAGGCCAGCGGCCGGATCACGATGTGACGGCCGTCGTCCGAGCGGAATTTCGGCGGCATCGCCTTTAGCTGCGCCTGATGAAACAAGTTGAGGAAGAACGTGCCGAGGATGTCGTCGCGATGATGGCCCAACGCGATCTTGCTGATGTTGTTCGCCTCCGCCCATGCGTACAGCGCGCCGCGGCGCAGGCGCGAGCACAGGCTACACATGGTGTGCCCGGCCGGCACCAGCCGCGTCACCGTGTTGTAAGTATCCTGCTCGATGATGTGGAACGGCACGCCACGCCCGCGCAGGTAATCCGGCAACACCTGCGCCGGAAAATCCGGCTGCTTCTGATCGAGGTTCACCGCGATCAATTCGAAGCGCGCCGGCGCGCGCGTCTGCAGTTCCAGCAGCAGGTCCAGCAGGGTGTAGGAATCCTTGCCACCGGACAGGCAGACCATCACGCGGTCGCCGTTCTCGATCATGCGGAAATCGGCGATCGCCTGCCCCGCCTGATGACGCAGGCGCTTGGCCAGCCGGCCATCGACGGCAGGCTGCACGGCAGTGATCTCGGGTTGGGCAGACATGAAGGAGGGGCAGCGGGTAGGCGGAGCAGTCGCCATTGTAACCGGCCGGGGCCGCCGGGGCCGCCGACGCAAGAGCCTGTTCACGATCTCCGCATAGTCCGCGTTGAGTCGTCGCGCCTGTCCGGTGGTAGTGCGTGGCGTAACGCCTCACTGACGGTCAGGTCAAGCCGCGCGCTGCCGCTGGGCGGGCGCGACGGCTCAACCCGAGGGGCCGGGAGCCATGCGGAGATCATGAACAGGCTCTTCGGGTGGCGCTACACTTGGCGTCTTACTTACCGTCGCAGCGTTCCCCATGCAAGCTCAGAACCCTACTGAACTCGCCCATCTGCTGGCCGAACTGCGGGTGGAACATCGCGACCTGGACATCGCCATCCAGCACCTGGCCGCCGCACTCGGCCGCGACGAGCTGCAGCTGACCCGCATGAAGAAGCGCAAGCTGCTGTTGAAGGACAGCATTGCGCGACTGGAAAGCAAGTTGATTCCCGATCTGGACGCGTGAAGTTCGTGCTCCTCGCGAGGACATATCGCCTCAGCTCAATCCGCGTCATCGCTTAACAGCGCATTGATCTGCTGCAGACGTTTGCGTTGACGCTGGATGTACCACACGCAAAAAACCAACGTGACCGCGACCATCAGGCCGTTGACACCGAACTGCAGCAACAAGATCAGTTTCATTTTCGGATCGTGCTGCCAACGCGACGGCAATAGTTCGGGCGTCGCCACCAGCAGCGTTACCACGACCAGTAACAAGGTACTGCCGATGTTCAAACGGGCCAGCTGGATGCCCGTGCGTGCGCGCCGCGCGGTCAACTGCAACAGTTCACGCGGACTGCCAGCCGATGCCCGCCAGGTACCACGACGCATGTGCAGATAGAGATATTGCAGGATCAGTACAAACAGCAGCGCCAGCACCGACCATAGCTTCCAGCGCAACTCTATTCCGGGAAGCCATAACAAGCGAATTATCTGGCCTAACGCAACGATCGAAACGATCAGCTCCATGCCGGCGATCACACGCATACGCCAGTGCTTGTGACGCACCTGACGACGCAGCCAATCCGCATCCACTGTTGCCTGCTGCTGCCATTGCCCGCCCCAGCGGGTCCAATCTTCGTGCGAATTCATGAAGAGCCTCCCAGCACCAAGCTCAGCATCGTGCGTGCACGATTGAGACGCACCGCCACATTGTTGGTCGTGATGCCCAGCGCATCGGCGATCTCCTGTTGACTGAATCCTTCTAACGCCAGCGTTACTGCTTGTCGCAAAGTCAGCGGCAACGCTCTCACCGTGTCTTGTAAACGCATTCGTTGCTGGTCCAACTGTGCGTGTTGTTCAGGCCCACCGGCCTGATCGACGATCAGCTCGTTCAACGCACTCGTTCGAGGGCGTCGGCGCTCACTGATCACATGGGTAGCTCCACGGTTGTGTGCCACGCGAGCCACGAAAGTCTTCTGTGAAGCCTCGCCACGCCATGTCGGCAGCGCGCGCCACAAGGCCAGCGCGATGTCCTGCAACAAATCTTCGCGCAACGAAGGATCAGCCTCGTAACTCGCCGCGATACGCGACAACAGACCCGCATGTTGATGCAGCAACACCGAGAACTCTTCTGATCGCATGCGCGCGCTTCAGCCCTTCACGCTGAAGCAACCGGTACGGCATGACTCATGTCGCTCCAGACCGCATACGTGGAAGCAATCGACCAAGGCAGATAGATCAATACCAGAATAAAGGTCCAATGCATGCTGAAAATCAGTGCGAAAAACGCCAGATTAAGCAGCAGAAAAACTCCGAACGCCGGTGCGCTGCGCCACACCAGACGCATACTGTCGCGAATCGATGACCATAGCCCCAAGCCGCGAAATAGCAGCAAAGATGGCGCAAGCAGTAACAGAACCCACGGCACCATACCCGGCAGCATTAGCACTCGATCAAATGCCAAACTCATCAATTCACGATGGGCCAGCGCATGCCCGAGCAGCACCGCATCCACTGCCGGCCAGCCGTAGACCAGCCAAGCGCTGCCCTGCAGGACGCCAAACACAGCGAATCCCCAAAGTGACGCTATGCCCAGGCATGCCGTGAAACGCGGTCCGTGCAGGCAGTCCAACAAGCATGACCCGCGCAATGGCCGACCTTGCGCCAGTTCGTGCAGTCCCATCAGCACGCCCATCGCCAGCAGCGGTACCATCAGCTTGGAAAGCGCCACACCAACCCATGGAATGCATTGCAGTAATCCTTCCACCAACAACTGCACCATACACAGCAAAAACAACTTGAACGGCGCACGCCGCCACAATTGCAGCCCTGTCATCGACCATAGCAGGGCACGGCTGGCAGCAGGCAGCGTTGCAATAACGGGTAAGCTCAGGGGCGTTGCAGGCATAGCGGACAACTCACGATTCGACGGTGACTCTTTAGTCTTCGCGAGCCGCCAAAACCTTACATCTCCACACGTTTCCTATAGCAGCCGGTTAAGCAATCGATCCAGCCGGATCCGGCTGAGCCGCTGCAGGCGCTTGCGCACCTCGTCCGGATAGTCGCGCGGACGTTGCAACTCGCGATAGCTGCGCAGACGTTTGGCATGCTTCAACAGCGCGGCAAGCTCGTCGCGATGCTGTTCGCGCAGCCGTTGCGCGGGATCGTGCAGCAGCAAGGCATTTTCCAGATCCAGCGTCCATGCGCGCGGGTTGAGGTTGTTGCCGGTCAGCACCGCCCAGTTGTCGTCGACGAACAACCCTTTCAGGTGGTAGGTGTTGTCGCCGTGTTTCCACAGGTGGATGTTGAGCTGACCGCTGGCGATCTGCCGCTGATGCGTGCGCGCATAACGGCGCAGGTTGCTTTCGTAGAGATAGGGTACCAGGCCGATAGTGCCGAACGGCTGGCCCGGCGGAATGTAGAAATCGTTGGCGGTCTTGTCACCGACCACGATGTCGATGGTGCAGCCACGCCGCAAAAGCTGGCCCAGCACGCCGCGCACCGCGCGCGGCAGATTGAAGTAGGGCGTCAGCACGACCAACCGATGCTGCGTGCTGCGCAATAGCGCGAGCAAGCTGTCGTTGAGCGGATTGTCGATGCGGCCGAAGCCGGCCAGCGGCGTCACCGCGACATCGGCCCCGCCGAGCGGTTCGCGCGGCACCGCATAGGCCGCTTGCTGCAGTGACTGGCGAAAGGCGCGGATGGCGCCGTACGACGCACGCCGCGGCGGCGCACCGGGCCGATTCAACAAGCGCACGGCGTCGTTGCCCAGGAAATGACGATGCGCAAACGCCGCCATCGCATCGGCCAGCCCGCGATGATCGAGCACGTGGTAGCGATCCAGCCGATAACGGCCGTGCCTGTCCAGGTACACGTCGTTGAGGCTGGCACCGCTGTAGATCACCGTGTCGTCGATCACCCAGCCCTTCAGGTGCAGCACGCCGAACAACTCCCGGTTCTGTACCGGCACGCCATAGATCGCCACGCCCGGCCCGTGGCGTTCGGCGTAGTCGCGATACATGCCCGCGTTGCCCGCGCTCTTCTGCTGTCCGATCAGGCCGCGCTGCGCGCGATGCCAATCCACGAAGAGCTCGATCGACAGACCGGGTTCGCGCGCGTGCGCCGCGTACAGCGCATCGAGCACTTCACGCCCCGCATCGTCATCCTGCAGATACAGCGCCACGACGACGATGCGCCACTGGGCCTGAGCAATCCGCCGCAACAGCTCCTGGCGGAAGGCAGCGGGATCGGGCAGCACCGCGATGTTCGCCGCCGGCACTGCAAACCTCGGCAGCGCCTGCAGCCAGCTCTGTGCCTGCCGCGCGCGGCGCAGCGGCAACAGGCGGCGCACCATCCGGCGCGGCGTATCGATCAGACGATTCATGCGCGGCACCATAGCAAACCGTGCCGCCGCCACGATGTGGCTAATAGCATCGGCGTTTCACCCTCGCGCGGTCGAACTGCTGTTCCGGGCAAGCCTCTCCGATACAAAGGGCGAGATGCGCGAAGTCAGCCGCCCTTGACGGGAAAGGTTTCGGTAGAGGCAGGGTTGGCCGACTGCGACGGATCGACCGGCGCACTCGAAGCAGGCACCCGACCCGGAGCCGGCCCGCGCGCGCCGCAGTCGTAAGCGCCCCACGGCTGCGAGCCATCGCTCGGTTCGGCCAGCGGCTTGACGGTATCGGCATGCATCTTGGCCGCTTCGTTGCGCGCCATCACTTCCAGTTCGTCGCGCACCTTGATGTCATTGCGATCGACCGGGCCGACGTGATCCATCACGGATACGGTGACCTTGCCAAGATTGCGGCATGACGACACGTCGCCGCTCCAGGCGGCACGCACACCTTTAGCGTCGTCGTCCAGGGTGATGCCCCAGCTGCAGGCGCCGAGCAGCGCGACGGGGACGAGCAACAACAGGGTCTTGCGCATAAGGGCTCCGCGACGGGAAACGAATGAGGGCCGCACCGTGATCCGGCGCGACCCTCATCCTAACCGAGGACGCGGCGGCATCGCTTAATCGCCGCCGCACGAGACGCCGTGGCGTGCCTACTTCACCGGGTTGCCGTCGGCGTCGATCACCTGCACCTCGCCGAGTTTCAGGGCGCGCACCGGCGCCTCGATCTTTTTCAGGTCGCCGACGATCACCCAGGTCATCGCATCCGGCTTGACGATTTCCTTGATCGCCGCCTCGGCGGCGGCCGGGGTGATGCCTTCCAGGCGCGACTTGAGGGTCTGCACGTAGTCGTCCGGGCGGTCGTACAGCACGATGCCCTGCATCGCCCCGAGCACCGCCGAGGTGGTCTCATAGCTGCCCGGCAGGGCGCGCACGCGCTGGTCCTTGATCTTGGCGATTTCCGTATCGGTCAGCGGCCGGTCGCCGACCACCGCACGTGCCTCCTTCAATACCTCGGCGGCCGACTCGGCGGTCTTGTCGGTCTGTACCGGCGCGAAGAACAGGAACGGCCGCTGGCCTTGCGCATCCCGCAGGAAGCTCTGCGCGCCATAGGCCCAGCGCTTGTCCTCGCGCAGATTCATATTGAGGCGCGAGGTGAAGGTGCCACCAAAAGCGCCATTGGCCGTCTGGATGGCCAGATTGTCCGGTGCCTTCGTCGAGGGCGCGATCAGGCCGGCAAGGATCAGCGACTGCGGCGCGTCCGCGCGATTGATCAGGAACACACGCGGCTTCGGCTGCGCCTCGACGGTCGCCACGTTCTTCTTCGGCACCGCGCTGTCGGGCGCCTTCCATTCGCCGAAGGCGGCATTGAGCTGCGGAATGATCTTGTCCAGTGTGGTGTCGCCGGCGACCAGGATCTTCACGTTGTCCGGCCGTAGCCAGTCGCGCTGGAAGCCTTCGAGATCCGCCGCGGCGAGCGCGTTGATTCCCGCCTCGGTACCGCTGCCGGTGAACGGAATGCCATAGGCATGGCCGCTGCCGTATAGCAACGGCGGCAAGGTGCGCAGCGCCAGCCCGGTCGGCTCGGTCTTTTCCTGCGCGATGCCGGCCAGCCACTGGCCGCGCAGGCGCTCGATGTCGGCCGCCTTGAAGGCCGGGTTGCGCACCACATCGGCGAACAGGCTCAGTGACGGCTGCAGCTCATCGTTGAGCATGTCGAGCGAGACATCGCAGTAATCCAGCGCGCATCCGCTGTCGATGATCGCGCCGAGGCGCTGTTTGCGCTTGGCGATTTCCACCGAATCGAGATTCTTGGTGCTCTCGTTCAACAGGGCCGAAGTGAAGCTGGCGGTGCCCAGCTTGCGCCCCTGGTCGGCGGCATAACCACTGTCGAACAGCAGGTGCACCTGGGTGACCGGAATGGTGTGGCGCTGAGCCAGGATCACCTCGATGCCGTTCTTCAGCTTGCCGCGTTCCAGCGTCGGAAAGCTCAACGCCGGGAATTGCGTCACCTGCGGCACACCCGTCGTGCGATCGATCACCGGCTTGTTCACGCCGTAGGCATGCTTGGCCGGTTCGATCGGTGCGGGCCGGTTGGCGGCATCGCCGAGGCCGACGACTGCCTTGTCTTCCGCGTCCGGATCGAAATCCTTACCGGCCGGCAGCACGGTGATTTCATAGTCGCCCTTGCTCAGCCATTCGTCGGCAGCCTGCTTCACGCTGGCCACGGTGGCGGCCGCGTTGCGCTGCAGGTCCTTCTTATAGGCACCCGGATCGCCACGATAGACCTGACCCTGCGCCAGGATCACCGCCTTGCCGCCAAAGCCGCCGACTTTCTCCAGCCCACGAATGAAGTTCGCGCGGCTGCCGACCTTGGCACGGTCGAGTTCGTCCTGAGTCGGCCCCTCGGCGAGGAATTTCTTCAGCTCCTCGGCGATCACTGCTTCGACCTTGGCCGGGTCGACACCCTGCTTCACGTCGGCCTGGATCTGGAACTGGTTGGCCAGCGCGAAGTCGCTGATGCTGGCGGAGACGTCATCGACCAGCTTGTCCTGGTAGACCAGCCGCTGGTACAGCCGCGAGGTCTTGCCGCCGCCGAGCACGGTGGAGGCGAGGTCGAGCTGGATCGCTGCATCGCTGCCGAGCTGCGGCACGACCCAGGTACGGATGATGCGCGGCTGCGCCACATGGTCGTGCTGCACGCCGCGCGTCGAAGCGGTCAGCGGCGTGATCCACGGCCGCTGGTGGGCGACCGGCGGCCCGGCCGGGATGTCGCCGAAATACTCGGCGGCCTTCTGCTTCGCCTGCGCCAGGGTGATGTCGCCGGCCAGCACGAGCGTGGTATTGGCCGCGCCGTAGTTGCGCTGGAACCAGTGCTTCACATCGTCCAGCGAAGCGGCGTTGAGATCGGCCATCGAGCCGATGGTGTCGTGGTGATAGGGATGATTCGCCGGGTAGGTCTTGGCGAGAATGTTCTCGTCCACGCGGCCATAGGGACGATTCTCGTCCTGGCGCTTCTCGTTCTGCACCACGCCGCGCTGGGTGTCGAGCTCCTTCTGGCCGATCGCGCCGAGCAGATGGCCCATGCGGTCCGACTCCATCCACAGCGCCATGTCGAGCGCGGTGGTCGGCACGGTTTCGAAATAGTTGGTGCGATCGAACCAGGTGCTGCCGTTCTGGTCGGTCGCGCCGGCCTGTTCGAACGGCGCGAAATAGGTGCCCTTGTGGTTCTCCGAACCGGAGAACATCAGGTGCTCGAACAAATGCGCGAAGCCGGTCTTGCCGGTCGGCTCGTCGGCCGAACCGATGTGGTACCAGATGCTCACCGCGACTACCGGCGCCTTGTGGTCCTCATGCACGACCACGGTCAGTCCGTTCGGCAGCACGAAGCGGGTATAGGCGATGTCCGGAATCTGCACGGATGCTTCGGCCTTGGCCGGAGTGGCCAGCGCCGGTAACGTCGGGATGCCGAAGGCAAGGAGGCCGGCAATCAGCAGAGCGAGAGGTTTTCTTACCACGGTGAAACTCCTTAGGTGAGTGCGCGCTGGAGCGATCGATCAGCAGGCTATCGATGGCATGGGGTGCGTGCAAATGACTTCCGGCAGGGTCGCATTGTCCGTACGCACTGTCCGGCGCCCCCGTTGCGTTGTCCGGGCGCTGTCCGCGGACAGCGGGATGTTTCCGACGACGAACTGACAAATGTCACTACATCAAGGGTTTACCTGCCACTTAGAGGTTGGCACGGCGCTTGCCATAGTGAAAGCACGGGACTCATCCCGCTCACTGGAGAAAACGTCATGCAATTCGAGACCATGCTGCTTCGCGGACTCTTCCTGGCCTGCCTGACCGTCAGCGGCCTGATCCTCGGCGCCATGCTGATCAGCCACCCACAACCGGTGCAGGTCGCCGCCACCAGCCATACCCAGGTCATCGCCGCAGCGCTAACTGCGCAGGCTCCCACCTGCGCGCTGCCGGCGGACGGCGTGATCTGCCCGCGCCGGATTGGTTGAACATCGGACGGTTGAGACGATAATGATCAGATGCTGCATGTCATTCTGTTCCGCCCGGAAATTCCGCCGAATACCGGCAATGCGATCCGCCTGTGCGCTAACACGGGCGCGTCGCTGCACCTGATCCGCCCGCTCGGCTTCGAGCTGGACGACGCGCGCCTCCGTCGCGCCGGCCTGGATTACCACGAGTACGCCCGCGTCGCCGTACATGACGACCTCGACGCCTGCCTCGCCAGCCTTGACCAACCGCGTGTGTTCGCCTTCTCCACTCGCGGCCGCACCGCGCATGTCGATGCGCGCTTCGCCGCCGGCGATGCCCTGCTGTTCGGCTGCGAAACCGCCGGTCTGCCCGCGGCCGTGCTGGATGCGATCCCCGCGCCACAGCGCCTGCGCCTGCCAATGCGTGCGGACAGCCGCAGCCTCAATCTTTCCAACACCGTCGCCATCGCGGTGTACGAGGCCTGGCGCCAACTGGGTTTCGACGGCGCGGCATAGATCGCCATAGCGCCGGAATCGCAGCGGCGCCGGCTACAATCGACGGATGAATACCGTCACGCCCAACTCCTGGCTGCCGCAGTCGTTACGCAAGCTCGCCGGCCGCGCGCTGGAAACCGCGCTCAACCACACCTTGTCGCTGGACCCGGATACCGTGCAGCGATTGACCGCGCTGAACGGCCGTAGCGTGCAGCTGCATCTGCGTGGGCCAGAGCTCGCTTTGGCGGTGACGGTGGCAGACGGCCGGCTCGAGGTTGGGCCGCCACAGGACGACAATGAGCTGCGCGTGGCGGCGACACCAGGCAGTCTGCTGGCGATGCTGCTGCGCCGCGATGATGACGGCGTAGCCCCTGGCAAGGTGGAAATCGCCGGCGATGCGGAACTCGCCCGCCGGCTGGAAAAGTTGGCCAGCAAATTCGCGCCGGATTTCGAAGAGGCCTTTGCGCGCAGCTTCGGCGACGTGCTGGGCGTGCCGCTGTCGAAGGCGATCCGCGGTGGCCTGGCGCACGCCCGCGAAACCGCGACGCACCTCACCACCGACACGGCCGACTGGCTGCGCGACGAGATCCGCATTGCCGTGGCGCCCGGTGAAGTCGATGACTTTCTCGACGACGTCGACCGCCTGCGCGAACGCAGCGAGCGGCTGGAAGCGCGGCTGGCGAGGTTCGAGCGGCAACGACGTGCCGACCCGGCGCGGGAACCTTCCGCGTGACGCCGCTGCGTGTGGTGCCGCGCCTGCTGCGTGTCGTATCCGTGCTGCTGGCGTGGCGGCTCGATGAAGTCGTCGATGCGGCGCATCTGTACCGGCCGTTGAAACTGCTGCGTCCGCTGCTGGCGCGTCCGCGCCCCGGCGCCGATACGCTGCCGCGCGGTGCGCGCCTGCGCCTGGCGCTGGCCGAACTAGGACCGATTTTCGTGAAGGCCGGGCAGGTCATGTCGACCCGCCGCGACCTGGTGCCGGCGGATATCGCCGACGAACTCTCGCTGCTGCAGGATCAGGTTCCACCGTTTCCCGGCGCCGAGGCGCGGGCCATCGTCGAACGCGATCTGAAATCACCAGTTGGACGTCTATACGCCCATTTCGATGAAACACCCCTCGCTTCGGCCTCGATCGCGCAGGTGCATGCGGCGACGCTGCACGACGGTCGCGAGGTGGTGGTGAAAGTCTTGCGACCGGGCATCGACCTGCGCATCGCCCGCGACATTCGCCTGCTGCGCTCGCTCGGCGAACTGGTGCAGCGCTGGCATCCCAACGCCGACAAGATCCGTCCGCTGGACGTCGTGGCGGAAGTCGAAAAGATGCTCGAGAACGAGCTGGACCTGCAGCGCGAAGGCGCCAGCGCCAGCCTGCTTCGGCGCAACTTCGCCCGCGGGAACGATCTCTACGTACCGGAGGTGCACTGGGATCTGACCACGCAGGGCGTGCTGACTCTGGAGCGCGTGCACGGCGTCAGCTGCGACGACCTGGTCGCGATCGACGGCGCCGGCATCGATCGCAAGGCACTCGCGGCGAAGGGCGTGCGGGTGTTCTACGAGCAGGTGTTTCGCGACAATTTCTTCCATGCCGACGCGCATCCCGGCAATGTGTGGGTGGACCTCGCGCGCCGCGACGATCCGCGTTTCATCGCGCTGGATTTCGGCATCATGGGCTCGCTGCCCGAGGCCGACCAATATTGGCTGGCGCAGAACTTCATCGCGTTGTTCGAGCGCGACTATGCGCGCATCGCGCAACTGCACGTCGCCGCCGGCTGGATGCCGGCCAGCGTACGACTGGACGAACTCGAGGCCGCGGTACGCACCGTCTGCGAGCCGTACTTCACCCGCCCGCTGTCGCAGATTTCGCTGGCCGAACTGGTGGTGAAGCTGTTCCAGACCGCGCGCCGGTTCGAACTGACCCTGCAGCCGCAGCTGATCCTGCTGCAGAAGACCCTGCTCAACATCGAGGGCGTCGGCCGCCTGCTCGATCCGGATATCGACATCTGGGCGGTGGCGCATCCGGTGCTCAAGCGCATCCTGCGCGAGCGCTACAGCCTGCGGCGCACTCTCGGCGACATCCGCAAGCGGGTGCCCGAATGGCTGCATGTGGCGCCGCAGCTGCCCGAACTACTGAGCGACGCGCTGCGCCAGATCGGCCGCGGCCAGACCCAACTGCGCAGCGATCCGCTCGCGCTCGCCCTGCAACGCGAGGATGCCCATCGTGGCCGCCTGCAACTGGCTTGCGCGCTGCTTGGCAGCACCCTGCTGATCGTGGCCGCACTGCTGTGGACGCTCGCGCCGCAACGTGGGCCGTGGCTGCCGCTGGGCCTGGCGGTCGTTGGGCTACTAGCGTTCGCGCGCGGCTGGCCGCGACACCCACGCTGATGTCCGAGCTCGACGTTCTGCACGGCGACGACGCGCTGATCGCCGTCAACAAGCCGGCCGGCCTGGCCGTGCATCGCTCGAAGATGGTCGGCAATGCCGAGACCTTCCTGATCGACCTGGCCCGCGAACAATTCGGCGGCGAGGTATTCCTCGCGCACCGGCTGGACCGCGCCACCAGCGGCGTGCTCCTGCTCGCGCGCAGCCGTGAAGTAGCCGCCGCGCTGGGCGAGCAGTTCATGGGCCGCGACGTGCACAAGCAATATCTCGCCGTGGTGCGCGGCTGGCCCGAGCCGGCGCAGGGCACGATCGATTACGCCCTGCCCGGTTCGCGCGATTCGGGACCGCGGCGCGATGCGCGCACCGACTACCGCGTGCTGCATACGACCGAAGTGCCGCTCGCGCTGGGCCGTTATCCGCAGCAGCGCTATGCGCTGGCATTGGCCGAGCCGCAGAGCGGGCGCTTCCGGCAGATTCGCAAGCATATGGCGCACATCCATCATCCGGTGATCGGTGATTGCCAGCATGGGCGCAGCGATCACAACCGGCTGTACAAGCAGTACTTCGGCTGCCATCGCATGCTGCTGCATGCGTGGCGGCTCAGCTTTCGCCATCCCGTCGACAACCGGCCGATGCTGATCGAGGCGCCGCTGGACGATGCCTACCGCGCGCTGCTCATCCGCTTTGACTGGACGCTCTAGAGCCAACGCTCCAAGACTTGCTGCAATGCAGTTCGACGCGTCGCCAGGCTCCGTTAAACTGCGCGCATGTTAGTGATCAGCCCTTCCATTGCCCTGCCCGAGAACGAGCTGGTCGAACGTTTTCTGCGCGCCGACGGCCCCGGCGGGCAACACGTCAACCGTACCGAGAGCGCGGTGGAGTTGCGTTTCGATGCCGCGGGCTCGCCTTCGCTGCCGGACGACGTGCGCAAACGCCTGCTCGCGCGACGCGACCGCCGGCTCACCGACGACGGCGTGCTGGTGATCCAGGCGCGCCGCTTTCGCGACCAGGCGCGCAATCGCGATGACGCGCGCGATCGGCTGGTCGAGATCATCCGCAGCGTGCTGCAGCCGCCAAAAAAGCGCGTGGCGACCAAGCCCAGCCGCGCCGCGAAGGAACGGCGGCTGGTCGGCAAGCAGCAGCGCGGCAAACTCAAGCAGACCCGTACGCGCAGTTGGAGTGCCGAGTGAGTGAGCGGATTCTGCCGCCGGTACCCGAGCTGGCTCCGCAATTGCATGGCCGCTTCTGGCCCTGGCTGTGCCGCGGCCTGCTGAGGCTCAGTGGCTGGCGGCTGCTGGGAGAGCTGCCCAATGTCGCCAAGCTCGTGGTGATCGCCGCGCCGCACTCGTCGAATTGGGACGGCGTATGGGGCCTCTTGATGAAGGTCGCCTTGCGGCTCGACATCAGCATCATGATCAAACGCGAAGTATTGGATGGCCCCCTCGGCCCGATCCTGCGTCCTATGGGCCTGATTCCGATCCATCGTGGCGCCGCGCTCGATGTCGTCGGACAGATGGTGCAGCGCTTTGCCGAGCGCGAAAAGATGTGGCTGGGCATCGCACCGGAGGGCACGCGCAAGCGGGTCACGCAATGGAAAACCGGCTTCATGCGGATTGCCCGCGGCGCGCATGTACCGATCCTGCCGGTGTTCTTCGACTATCCGAGCAAGACCTTCGTACTCGGTCCGCTCTTTCATCCGGGCGATGACATGGAAGCGGATATCGCGGCAATCCGCGCGCAGTTCCGGCCTTATCGCGGCAAACGGAGGAACACCGAATGAGCATGACATCTACCCTCATGACATCTGCCTTGAGGACATTCGCTTGGACTCGCTAGGCATCCAGCATTTCGGCGCATTCCTGCTCGCCTGCATCGCACTCAACCTGACGCCAGGCCTGGACACGTTTTATATCCTCGCCCGCAGCGGGCGCGAAGGTCGCGCGGTCGGCGTGGCAGCAGCACTGGGTATCGTCTCCGGCTGCGTGGTGCATACGCTGGCCGCGGTACTCGGCATCTCGGCGATCCTGATGACGTCGGCGCTGGCCTTCAGCGCGCTGAAGTATCTCGGCGCGGCGTATCTGGTGTGGATCGGCCTACGCATGCTGCTGAGTCGTGAGCAGCAGCGTCAGCCCACTGCGACCCGCGGCATGGGTGTGGCAGCCGCGTTTCGCCAGGGCATGCTGACCAACGTGCTCAATCCCAAGGTGGCGCTGTTCTATCTGGCCTTCCTGCCGCAATTCGTCTCGGTGCAGGCGGCACATCCACAGCTGGCCCTACTGGTGCTGGGGCTGAGCTTCATCGGCACCGGGCTGACCTGGGCGATGGTGCTGGCCCTGCTCGGCGCGCATATCCATCGGCAATTGCAGCGCAGGCCGCGGCTGGGCCTATGGATGGATCGCATCTGCGGCGGCGTGCTGCTCGGCTTCGGCGTGAAGCTGGCCCTGCAGCGCCGCTGACTTTACGCGTCGCGACAATCACTACTGCGGCTGTTTGCCGAACTTGTACTCGGCCAGCAGCCACAGCTTGTGCTCATCGACCGCGAAGGTGCGCGCGTGATAGTTGCCGTACTGCAGCTCTAGGCTGAAGCTCCGATTGAGCTGGGCAAGCACGCCACCGTCCCATTCGTCGCCGTAGCGTTGCGTGCCATCGTAGCGGTTGAAGTCGTGATAGATCACCTGCCAGACCAGGCCATGCCAGGGCAGCACGCCGACCAGGCCGCCGTAGCGATCGCGCAAGCCATGTGGCGGCACCTTGAACTCACCCATCCAGCCGTCGAAGCTGTGGCCCGAACCATAGGCGATGTTGAAGGCGGTCTTGCCGTCGCCGCCCAGCCCTTCCTCGCCGAGCTTCAGCGAGATCTCGGGCAGACCATAGGTCAGTTCGCCCAGGTGATAAGGCAGACTGAAGTGCACCGGGTTGTTGCTGTAGTCGCGCTGATGCGCCAGCTCGGCCGTCCATGCCAGCTTGGTGTTCGCTGCGAACGATTCGCTACCGGTCCAGCGTGCGCCCAGCGTGCGCACAGAATTCGCCGCCAATGTGTCGTTGCGGATGAAATAGCCGTAGGCGGTGAGCTTGCCCAGCGGGAGAGTCTGGTCCAGATGCAGGATGTGCCCATTCAAGCGCCAGCGGCGCTGGGTGATGTCCGGAAAATCGGCGCCCACGGTACGGTTGACCTGACGCAGCCAGTCGTACGACAGCACCGTGCCCGGCGCTAGCTGGAACGTGCTGCTGACGGCATCGAACGATTGCGGGTTCTGCCGCCAGGCGTTGACGCTGAAGAAGCGGTTGTTGTCGATCCGCAGGTATTGGCGGCCGACGCGCAGATCCAGCCAGGCGTTGTGATAGTCGATCCAGGCGTTGCTAAGCTCGGTCGATTCCGGATCGGGCTCGGCCGGATACGGTGTGCGCCGGCCGGTGGTGTCGTCGTACTCGCGGCCGAACAACGACCACACGCGCGTGCCTTCGGCGTAAACCGCCCACTGCGGATCGATCGCCCACAGATAACCCAGCTGCAGGCGCAAGGTGTTGGCGTGGCCGCTATTGGCGAACTTGTCGGAGTCGAGCGTGCTGTTGCGGTAACGCAGGTCGACATACGGCGAGCTGACATAGGTCGTCTGCTCGGCTCGCGCCGAACCAGCCAACGCAGTGAGCAGCACCGCCCATTGCAGCCATCGCATGTCGCTTTCCCCTGATATCGATTCGCCCCGATTCTCGCCACGCGGCGCCGAAAACGACAAAGCACCATTTGGAATGAGCTAATTCCATGCGCAAGCTCATCGGCATCGATTTGTATTTGGATGGCTTTACGGCCAATCGAGGAAATTCGCCTTAGCGCTCCGAATGGCCCGATTCATCATAGTCGCGATGCGTCAGCAGGCCGGGGCGGATCAGATCGATGAATGCGCGCGCCTCATTGCTGAGAAACTTGCCCTTGCGCATCACCACACCATAGCTGCGCTGCGGGAAATACTGGCGCAGGTTGCGCACCGCCAACCGTCCGCGATCGGCCTCGGTGATGCAGATGCCGGTCACGATCGAGATGCCCATGCCCATCGCCACGTATTCCTTGATGACCTCCCAGCCGCCGACCTCGATCGCTACCTGATATGGCACCTGGCGCTGCTGGAACACCAGGTCGACCAAGCGATAAGTGGACAGCCGCTGCGGCGGCAGGATCAGCCCATACGGCGACAGATCCTCCAGCAGGATGTTTTCCTTGTGCGCCAGCGGATGGTCGGGCGGCATGATCAGCATCGGATCGTAGTGGTACACCGGCGCCCAGGCGATGTCGTTCGGCACATCCAGCATCGAACCGACCGCGAAGTCGGCGTCGTCGGCGCGCAGCAGGGCCATGCCGTCCTTGCCGGTGACGTTGGCCAGTTGCAGGTGCACGGCCGGGAATTGTTCGCGATAACGGCGCACCAATTCCGGCAGCAAGTATTGGATGGTCGAACTACCGGCCGCGATGGTCAGCCGGCCGGTGTGCAGGCCTTTCACCTTGGCCTGGAAGTCGCGATCAAGGTTCTCCCAGCTTTCCACCAGCGGACGCGACAGGCCGTACAGCACCTCGCCGGCCTCGGTCAGGTTGATCCGGCGCCGGCTGCGGTGCATCAGCTGCATGCCCAGTTCGCGCTCCAGCGCCTGCAACTGCAGGCTGATCGAGGGCTGCGACAGGTACAGCGACTCGGCCGCGCGGCTCAAGGTACCCAGTTTCACCGTGGCCACGAAGGCGCGCAGCTGCTTGAGGCGATTGCCCTTGTAGTAGTAGCGCCCCTTGTCGCCGGTCCCCGGCTCGGCCTTGGCGCGCTTGGGCGCGGGCTTGGCCGCGGTCTTTTTTTGACCATTCAGTGACGGGCGGGCATCCGACATGGCTTTATTCTCAATACGTTGGAGTATGTATTAAAAAAGACAATATCAAATATTGAATCATTTGTTTTGTCAAAATATGGAGCCTGACCTAAGTTTCAGCACCCTCATCACGCTTTCAGCTGGAGATAGGTCATGGCAGTTCCGATGGAAAAGTTGGCCGAAAGCCCCGCCGAATCTAGCGTCCCGACGACTGGCTACGAAGCGATTCTTAGCCCGGAGGCGCTGGCCTTCCTGGCCCGCCTACACCGTTTCGCCGAGCCACGCCGGCAGAAGCTGCTACAGGCCCGGCGCGAGCGCCAGGCGCGACTGGATGCCGGCGCGCTGCCGGATTTCCGCGACGACACCGCCAGCATCCGCGACGGCGATTGGACGGTGGCGGCGATTCCCGCCGCGCTACAGGATCGCCGCGTCGAGATCACCGGGCCGGTCGAACGCAAGATGATCATCAACGCGCTCAATTCCGGCGCGAAGGTGTTCATGGCCGACTTCGAGGATTCCAGCGCACCGAGCTTCGCCAACCAGCTCGACGGTCAGATCAATCTGCGCGACGCGGTGAACGGCTCGATCGAATTCAGCTCGCCCGAAGGCAAGCAATACAAGGTCAATGACAACCCTGCCGTGCTGGTGATTCGCCCGCGCGGCTGGCACCTGCCGGAGAAGCATCTGCGTGTGGATGGCACCGTAATGGCCGGTGCGCTGGTCGACTTCGGCCTGTTCGTGTTCCACAACGCCCATGCGCTACATGCACGTGACCTCGGCCCGTATTTCTACCTGCCCAAGCTTGAGGCCATGGAAGAAGCCGTGCTGTGGAGCGACGTGATGGTGCTGGCCGAACAGGAGCTGCGCCTGCCGCACGGCAGCATGAAGGCCACCGTGCTGATCGAGACACTGCCGGCGGTGTTCCAGATGCACGAGATCCTGCATGCGCTGCGCGAGCGCGTGGTCGGCCTCAACTGTGGCCGCTGGGACTACATCTTCTCCTACCTGAAGACCTTCCGCGGCCATCGCGACCGCCTGCTGCCCGAACGCAGCCAGGTCGGCATGACGGTGCCGTTCCTGAAGGCCTATTCCGAGCTGCTGATCCAGACCTGCCACCGCCGCGGCGCCTTCGCCATGGGCGGCATGGCGGCACAGATTCCGATTCGCGGCGATGAGGCGGCCAACGAGGCCGCGATGGAGAAAGTCCGCGCCGACAAGCTGCGCGAAGTGCGGGCCGGCCACGACGGCACCTGGGTGGCGCATCCCGCGCTGGTGGCGGTGGCACAGAAGGTGTTCGACGAATACATGCCGACGCCGAACCAGCTGCAGGTGAAGCGCGCCGATGTGGCGGTGACCCGCGACCAGCTGATCGCCCCGTGCAACGGCACCATCACCCGCGCCGGCTTCGACAGCAACGTCGAGGTCACCCTGCGCTATACCGCGGCGTGGCTGGAAGGCCTCGGCTGCGTGCCGATCCATCACCTGATGGAGGACGCCGCTACCGCCGAAATCGCCCGCGCCCAGCTGTGGCAGTGGCTGCATCACGGCGGGCTGGAGTTCCCGGATCACGCACCGATCGATTTCGCTCTGTTCGACCAGGCGCTCGCCGCGCATGCGCATCGCCTGCGCGAGAGCGACGTACCGGGCGCGGCGCGCGTCGACGAGGCCGCGGCGCTGCTGTCCGCGCTGATCCACGCCGATGCGCTGGCCGATTTCCTCACCCTGCCCGCCTACGACAAGCTCGCCTGAACTAGCGGGGCTTGAACGAGCCGCGCCCGAGCCAACGCCTGCCTTTACCCCTTACCGGAGCTACAGCATGAAGAGCACCCTGCCCACCGCCGAACAGATCAAGTTGGACTGGAAGAACAATGCACGCTGGGCCGGCATCCAGCGCAACTACAGCGCCGAGGACGTGGCACAGCTGCGCGGCACCGTGCATATCGAATACTCGCTGGCCCGCCGTGGCGCCGAGCGGCTGTGGAAGTCGCTGCACGAGGAGGATTTCGTCAACGCGCTCGGCGCGCTGACCGGCAACCAGGCGATGCAGCAGGTCAAGGCCGGACTGAAGGCGATCTACCTGTCCGGCTGGCAGGTCGCCGCGGACGCCAATAGCGCGGGCGAAATGTATCCCGACCAGTCGCTGTACCCGGCCAACTCGGTGCCGCTGGTGGTCAAGCGCATCAACAACACGCTGCTGCGCGCCGATCAGCTGCATCACGCCGAGGGCAAGGACGACACCGACTGGCTGGTGCCGATCGTGGCCGATGCCGAGGCCGGCTTCGGCGGCGTGCTGAATGCGTTCGAGTTGATGAAGGCGATGATCGAGGCCGGTGCCGCAGGCGTGCACTACGAGGATCAGCTGGCCTCGGTGAAGAAATGTGGCCACATGGGCGGCAAGGTGCTGGTGCCGACGCGCGAGGCGGTCGACAAGCTCAACGGGGCGCGCCTTGCTGCCGACGTCTGCGGCGTGCCGACCCTGCTGGTGGCGCGCACCGATGCCGATGCGGCCGACCTGCTCACCTCGGACATCGACGACAACGACCGCCCGTTCGCCACCGGCGAGCGCACCGTGGAAGGTTTCTACCGCGTGCGCGCCGGCCTCGACCAGGCGATCAGCCGCGGCCTGGCCTATGCGCCGTACGCCGACCTGATCTGGTGTGAGACCAGCAAGCCGAACCTGGACGACGCGAAGAAATTCGCCGAAGCGATCCAGAAGCAGTTCCCCGGCAAGATGCTCGCCTACAACTGCTCGCCCAGCTTCAACTGGAAGAAGAACCTCGACGACGCCACCATCGCCAAGTTCCAGAAAGAACTCGGCGCGATGGGCTACAAGTTCCAGTTCATCACACTGGCTGGGTTCCACTCGCTCAACTACGGCATGTTCGACCTGGCGCACGGCTACGCGCGCCGCCAGATGAGCGCCTTCGTCGAGCTGCAGGAGAAGGAATTCGCCGCCGCGGATCGTGGCTTCACCGCGGTGAAGCACCAGCGCGAAGTCGGCACCGGCTACTTCGATGCGGTGACCCAGGCGATCCAGCAGGGCCAGTCCTCGACCACCGCGCTGAAGGGCTCGACCGAAGAAGACCAGTTCCATCCGGGCCAGCAGGCTACTGCGGCCTGATTGACTGCGGATGATGGATTGCAACGGGCGCGCGGCGGGATACCGTCGCGCGCCTTTCGTTTCAGTGGCTGCCGTCCACCCGCAGCGGTGGCACCAGCGCGATCACCAGCCAGCCAGGCTTCGGCTCCAGTTCGCGTTTGGTCGAAGCGACGCGTAACGCGCCTTTTTCTTCCACGCCGAACAGCAGCGCCGTATCCGAGCCGTACTGTTCGATGAAATGCGGCCAGTCGAAGGTCGCCGACAGCGTGGTCGACTTGATCCGCCAGCCCAACTGCAGCAGCTCGGCGAAACGCGCGTGGGTCATCGTCTCGCTGAACAGCGGCGGCGCCAGCAGGCTGCCCGGCAGGGCCGCGCGGTCGCGGATTTCGTCCGGGCCGAGATTGCGCAGGCGGTAGACCTTTTCGCGGCCGAACTCCTGCCGGTAATGCACGCAGGCCAGCGAATTGCGTTCGCGATGGGTGGACATCGCCAGCAATCGGCCGATACCGGACAGATCCAGGTGGCGCTCCGCGTGCGCCGAGGCTGGGTTGCCGTAGAACGTGTGCAGCCCGTCCATGCGCGCGCGGCGCACGCCATTCCAGTCGTCGTCCGCCAGCAGCACGTGGATGTTCGCATCGGTCAGTGCCCGCGCGATCTGCCGTGCTACCTCGTCGGAGCCGTAGATCAGCACGCCGTGCGGCTCCGGCTCGGCCACTTTCAGCCAGCGCGCCAGCGGCCGCGCGGTGGCACTCTGCAGCACCACCGTGCCGATGATCAGAATGAACACCAGCGGCACCAGCGACTGCGCGCCCGGCAGGCCCAGCGTGCTGAGCCGCAAGGCGAACAACGCCGACACCGACGCCGCGACGATACCGCGCGGCGCCACCCAGGCGATCAGCGCACGCTCGCGCCAGCTGAGCCCGCTGCCGACGCTGGCGATCGCGACCGTCACCGGCCGCACGATGATCTGCGCGACCAGGAAGATGCCAATGCCCGCCATCAGCATGCCGTCCGGCAACGGCCAATGCAGTCGTGCAGCCAGCAGGATGAACAGGCTCGACACCAGCAGCGTGGTGAGGTTTTCCTTGAAATCGAGAATGTCGTCGATGTGCACGTCGCGCATGTTGCCCAGCGCGATGCCCATGACCGTCACCGCAAGCAGGCCGGATTCGTGCGACAAGGTGTTGGACACGCTGAAGGCCAGCAGCACCGTCGCCATCGTGCCGTAGTTCTGCAGGTACTCCGGGATCGACTGCCGCCGCAACAGCTGCGCCAGCGCCCAGGCTGCGAAGCCACCGACGCCGACACCGACCAGCACGGTGCGCAGGAAGATCGCGATCGTATGCCCCTGCTGGTGCGACACGATGGCTTCGTAGATCAGCACCGCGAACAGCGCACCGAGCGGATCGATCACGATGCCCTCCCAGCGCAGCGTGTTGGCGATGCGCGCATTCGGCCGCAGCGTGCGCAGCATCGGTGCGATCACGGTCGGACCGGTGACGCAGGTCAAGGCGCCGAACAGCAGCGCGATCGGCCAGCTCAGCCCGGCCAAGTAATGCCCGGCGACTGCCAGCATCAGCAACGCAGCTATGGCGCCGTAAGTGACCAGGCCGCGTACGGCGCGACCGATGCCGGGCAGTTCGTGAAAGCGCAGGGTCAGGCTGCCCTCGAACAGGATCAGCGCCACCGACAGCGAAACAATCGGGAATAGCAGATCGCCCAGCATCTGGTCGGGCCGCAACACATGACTGACCGGTCCCAGCAGGATGCCGGCCAGCAGCAGGAACAGGATCGCCGGCAACTTGACGCGCCAAGCCAGCCATTGCGCCAGAAAGCCGATGCCGAGCATGCCGGTGAGCATCAGGCCCAGTTCGATGGTCATTCCTTGTCCTCGGCCTGATCCGGCCAACGAAGATCGGCCGCAAAGTCTACCGGAGGCTGACGCACGCCCGTTGTAGCCGGCCGAACGGCGCGCCACTTAATGTACGAGCGCGGATGACCTGGACGAAGGAGAAAAGCCGGCCCCGGTACCGAGCGGGGAGGGAGGGGGATCGATACCGGGGCGGCGGGGCGAGGTTCAATAAAGAACCGTCCGGTGCAGATAATAACCGTGCTGACCCGCATGTCAATACTGCGCAGTACAAAAATTACACTCGATGGCGCAATGCCTCGACCAGGTCTCAGAAACGGCGGTATTGCAGCGCTTCGGCCAGGTGCACCCGATCCAGCGTGGCCGCGCCACCGGCGAGGTCGGCGATGGTGCGCGCCACCCGCAACGTGCGGTGATAGGCGCGCGCCGACAGGCCGAGGCGTTCCAGCGCGCCTTCGAACCACTGGCGCTCGGCCGGACCCAGCGCGCAGTCGCGCTCCAGTTCGCGGGTGCTGATTTCGGCATTCGGCCGCCCTGCCCGCATCAGCGCCTGCTGGCGTGCCTTGATCACCCGCTGCCGCACGGTCGCCGAAGCCTCGTCGTAGATGCTGCGCTTGCTGCCCAGGTCCGCCAAGGGCACGCGCGGAACTTCCACGCGCAGGTCGATGCGATCCAGCAGCGGCCCGGAAATGCGCGCCCGATAGCGCTGGATCTGCTCTGGCGTGCAGCGGCAGCGCTGGCTCAGATCGCCGGCGTAGCCGCACGGGCAGGGATTCATTGCCGCGACCAGCTGGAACTGGGCCGGAAAGCTGGCCTGTCGTGCCGCGCGCGAAATCATGATCTGGCCGGACTCCATGGGTTCGCGCAGTACCTCCAGCACGTGCCGGCTGAATTCGGGCAGTTCGTCCAGGAACAGCACGCCATGGTGCGCCAACGAGATTTCGCCCGGCCGCGGAAACGAGCCGCCACCGACCAGCGCAACCGCCGACGCGGTATGGTGCGGCGCGCGGAACGGCCGCTGCCGCCAGCGCGTCGGATCCAGCTCCTGCCCGGCCACCGACTGCACCGCGCAGCTTTCCAGCGCTTCCGATTCGGACATCAGCGGCAGGATGCCGGGCAGGCGTTCGGCGAGCATGGTCTTGCCCGTACCGGGTGGGCCGACCAGCAGCAGATGGTGACCACCGGCTGCGGTGATCTCCAGCGCGCGCCTGGCCTGCAGCTGGCCGCGCACATCGATGAGATCGGGCCCGACCAGATCGTTGCCAGCGGGATCAGCTCCCGTGACGATGCCGGCAGTCGGCACCGACAGATCGTGCGCGCCCCGCAGCCAGCCACACACTTCGCCAAGGCTGTCGGCCACGCGGATGTCAGCATCCGGAATCAGCGCCGCCTCGGCCGCGTTGGCGCGCGGCACGACGACCTGACGGCCGCGATCGCGCGCGCGTAGCAGCGCCGGCAGGATGCCCGATACGCCGCGCAGGGCGCCGGTCAGGGCCAGTTCGCCCAGAAATTCGCAGTCGGCGAGCTTTTCGCGCGGCACTTGGCCGCCGGCGGCCAGGATGCCCAGCGCGATCGCGAGATCGAAGCGGCCGCCGTCCTTCGGCAACTCGGCGGGAGCCAGGTTCACGGTGACCCGACGGCTGGGATATTCGAAGGCGGTGCTCTGGATCGCCACACGCACGCGGTCGCGCGCCTCGCGCACTGCGGCCTCGGGCAGGCCGACGATATTCGTTCCCGGCAGGCCGCCGGAAAGATGCACCTCCACCATCACCTGGGGCGCAGCGACACCATCCTGGGCGCGACTCAGGGTGACGGCAAGACTCATGACCGAAGCGGACCGCCGATGCCGGATCGGTCGCCGTTGTGATCGAACATCGGACGACTCCATCCGTGGCAGAGCAAAAAAATCGCCGCCCCGGACCATGGATTCTCGGGGTGAGGGTGACTGGTCAGGGGCGGCACCCGGAAAACGGACGGCGCTGATCTCCCCTAGGGAACATCTCCGGGTGGAGAAACAGTGCCGGTCTCTAACTCGGCAAGGCGTTTTTCCAGTTCCTCGAGCTTGGCGCGGGTGCGCGCCAGCACTTGGCTCTGAACTTCGAACTCCTCACGCGTGACCAACTCAAGGCGGCGCAATCCCTGCGTCAAAACGTCGTGGAAGTTGGCGCGCAAATCCTGTTGCGCCTGAGCCAGTCCTGGCGGAACCAACGAAACAAGCCGCGCGGCAAGTTGATCGATATCCTGCCGGTTCATCATGATCCACGCCTTGAGCGGGTCGGAACAAAGAGTAGGGGTTGTGGCAAATACGTCGCCATCGGTGCGCTCCGTCAAAACGAGTAGGGGTTTTCCTATAGCTTAGGTCGTGTCGGCTCACCTAGGCCAACCCGCGACAGCCCGGCGCGCGCAAGGCAGAATGCATATCCGGCTGCACAGGCACCGGTGCAGCTTGCCCCGCAGGCGGCACCACCGCTTCGCGAACATCATTCGAGGACCGCCCATGAAACTGGTAGTGGCTATCATCAAGCCGTTCAAACTCGACGACGTGCGCGAAGCGCTCGCCGAGGTGGGCGTGCAAGGCATCACGGTGACCGAGGTCAAGGGCTTCGGCCGGCAGAAAGGCCACACCGAGCTGTATCGCGGCGCCGAATACGTGGTCGACTTCCTGCCCAAGATCAAGCTGGAAACGGCGGTGGCCGACGATCAGGTGGAGCGGGTAGTCGAGGCGATCCAGCATTCCGCGCGTACCGGCAAGATCGGCGACGGCAAGATCTTCGTCAGCCCGCTGGAGCAGGTGATCCGCATCCGCACCGGCGAGCTGGACAACGACGCGTTGTAGGAGCCTGTTCATGATCTCCGCATGGCCCGCGCCGGGAGCTGTTTGCGCGCAGGCCAAGGAAGAGCGAAGGAGTGTACGTCCGTACACGACCGAACGATGACGCCGGCATGCGGGCAAACAGACCCGGCCCTTCGGGTTGAGCCGTCGCGTCCGCCCAAAGGCAGCGCGCGGCTTGACCTGGCCACCAGTCAGACGCTGCGCCACGCACTACCACCGGGCGAGCGCGATGACTCAACGCGGGCTATGCGGAGATCACGAACAGGCTCTCAGCGTGTCACGCCATCGGCAGCGGCGGCAGCTGCTCCCGCTGGAAGCGCCGATGATGGATCAGCAGGCCGGCATAGTAGGCCAGGTAGTAGCCGATCAGCAGACCGAACACCAGCAAGGTCAGCGGGCTGTTGCCCAACGGCGGCGCGCCGTGGACCGTTCCGGCCGCTGGTGCCACAGCGTTGGTCATGGCCGGCATCATCACGCTGAATCGCCAGGCCAGTCGGCCGACCAGCAGCACGGCGAGCAGGCCGCCGAGCCACGGATTGGGTACGTAGTAGTCGCCGCCATCCGCGCCGCGCTCGAAGCGCGACAGCCGCAGGCCGAGCAGGCCGAGCGCCGCGCCGACCACGATGCCGCCAAGCAGGCCTTCCAGCAACCGCAGATTTTGCAGGCCGGACAAGGCCAGCAGGCAGGCCAGCACGCCATAGATCGCGATGCGGGCGATCATCCGCTTGCGCCTGATCGGCTGGCGGCCGATCAGGCTGCGCGCGCGCCGCCAGATGATCCAGGCCATCAGGGCCACGGTGATCAGCGTTGTTTGAAGGTGCGGAGGCATGTGTCGATCCGAAACGGCGGGAAGATAGCGTGCAGCTTACGGGTTCCGTGCAGCCGCCGCGATTGACGTTGCTCAACCATCGCGGATGACGCTTGTCACCCGCACGGCGCAGCGGCAACGCAGGGTTATTTGGCCTTGCCCTGGTTGGCCACCGCGGCCATCTTCGCCGCGATCGCCGCGGGATCGCCCAGGTATTCATGGCCAAGCGGCTTGAGGTTCTCGTCGAACGTATAGACCAGCGGCACGCCGTTGGGAATGTTCAGCTCGACGATGTCCGCATCGGAAATGCCGTCGAGATATTTCATCAGCGCGCGGATGGAATTGCCGTGCGCGACCAGCAACACGCGCTGACCGGAGCGCAACGCCGGCGCCAGCACTTCATGCCAGTACGGCAGCACGCGTGCCACGGTGTCCTTCAGGCATTCCGTGTCGGGAATCTGCTCGGGCCGCAGCCCGGCATAACGCGGATCGTGTACCGCCTCGTTCGCGCTGCGCGCCACCGGCGGCGGCGGAATGTCGTAGCTGCGCCGCCAGATCTTCACCTGCTCGTCGCCGTATTGGGCCGCCGTCTCGGCCTTGTTGAGGCCGGTCAGCGCGCCATAGTGGCGCTCGTTGAGACGCCAGTCGATGCGCACTGGCAGCCACAGCAGGTCCATCGTGTCCTGTACCTGCCACAGGGTGCGCACCGCGCGCTTCAAAGGCGAGGTATGCGCCACGTCGAAGCCGTACCCGGCCTCCTGCAGCAGACGCCCGGATTCCGCCGCCTCGGCGATGCCCTGCGCAGTGAGGTCGATATCGGCCCAACCGCTGAAGCGATTTTCCAGATTCCACTCGGACTGGCCGTGGCGGATAAGCACGAGTCGATGCATGACGGGCTGGGACATGGCGGATCTTCGCGGTGGAGAGCCTGTCATGGTGCAGGCCGGCCGCGAAACCGTCAAACGCGATCCATGCCGAAGGTCACGCTAAACCCTGCTGCGCGCCCCGGCATCTCAAGGACACATCCCACTCACGGAGAATCCCATGCGCTCCAACCTGTTCGCCTACGGCCTGCTTGCGCTCGGCCTGGCCCTGCCCTTCGCCGCGGCAGCCGGCGACGACGACATCGGCAAGGTCAATGGCAGCGTGCACGTCGATGCCGGACAACGTGCCGGCAAAGTCAGCACCGTCAATGGCGGCGTGCATATTGGCGAAAACGCCATCGTGCACAAGGCGAGCACGATCAATGGCGCGATCGATTTCGGCGACAAGGCGCAGGCCGGCGAAGTCGATACGGTGAACGGCGCCATCAGCCTCGGTGTCGACAGTCGCGTCAGCGACACGGTGGGAGCCGTCAACGGCAGCATCCATCTCGAACGCGGCGCCGGCATCGGCGGCAAACTGTCGAACGTCAACGGCGGCATCGTGCTGGATGCGGCGCATGTCGGCGGCGGCATCGCCACGGTCAACGGCGACATCACCGTGGGTGCCGATTCGCGTGTGGAAGGCGGCATCCTGGTCGACAAGCCTAGCGGCTGGTTCAACCACAACAACCGTCCGCCGCACGTGGTGATCGGACCGCATGCGATCGTGCAGGGCACGCTGGAGTTCCGCCGCGAGGTGGTGCTGCAGGTTAGCGCTAGCGCGCAGATCGGCACGGTCAAAGGCGCCACGCCGATCCGCTTCAGCGGCGCTCAGCCGGCGAATTGAAGCGCTATTCGGCCGGCGTGTCCGGCAGCCAGGGGCGCGGACGAAGGTAATCCTTGAGCCGCGCCTCGGCCGACCCCGGTTCCGGCGCATAGGCGTATTCGAAGCGCACGCGCGGCGGCAGGCTCATCAGGATCGATTCGGTGCGCCCACCCGACTGCAGCCCGAATAACGTGCCGCGGTCGTAGACCAGGTTGAACTCCACGTAGCGACCGCGCCGGTACAGCTGGAACTCGCGTTCGCGCTCGCCATAGGGCGTGTCCTTGCGGCGTTCCAGGATCGGCAGGTAGGCCTCCAGAAATCCCGTGCCGACGGCGCGGGTGAAATCGAAGCAGCGCTCGAAGCCGCCCTCGTTCAGATCGTCGAAGAACAGGCCGCCGACGCCGCGCGTCTCGTCGCGGTGCTTCAGGTAGAAATACTCGTCGCACCACTGCTTATAGCGCGGATAGACCTCGGCGCCGAACGGCGCGCACAGATCACGCGCGACCGTGTGCCAATGCCGCACATCCTCGTCCTGCGGGTAGAACGGGGTGAGATCGAAACCGCCGCCGAACCACCACACCGGCTCATCGCCCGGCCGGCCCGCCTCGAAGTAGCGCACATTGGCGTGCGTGGTCGGCACATGCGGATTGCGCGGATGCAGCACCAGCGACACGCTGGCAGCCATGTACGGGCAGCCCGCCAGCTCCGGCTTGCGTGCGGTGGCGGCAGGCGGCAGGGCCTTGCCGAGGGTATGCGAGAAGTTGACACCGGCCTGCTCGAACACCTCGCCCTCTCGCAGCACGCGGGTGCGGCCGCCGCCACCGGTCTCGCGGGTCCAGGCATCCTCCATGAACTTCGCACGGCCATCGTGCTGCTCGACCGCTGCGCAGATGCGGTCCTGCAGACCGCGTAGAAAAGTTACGACCTGATCGGCCTGCTCGCTCATCGCCTTGTATCCGCCGTGATTGCCGCGTGCGAGCTTAGCAAGCGGTGCGGCGTCATGCGCTCGTCGAGCGCGTGGACGACGTTGCCCTCGTCAGGGCCGCGGACTGTGCTGCAGGTTGGTATTGATGTCGCTATCCAGATAATTGATCCAGGTCAGGTAACGCTCGTGGATCTGCTTGACGCCATCGTGCTCGCTTTCGTCCAGGTTGCTGCTGCCGACATAGGCGATGCGTACGTCCTGCTCGTCGTAAGCGATGCGGATGCGGGCCTCGTGATCGCGCAGATACAAGGTGGCATCGATCTGTCCCGGCTGCTGCGCGCTGATCACCCAGTTCCGATACTGCAAGGCGTTGCGAATCGCGCGAACCACGTCGGTCTGCGCTACGCCCGAGGGCACCGCGATCGGCGCGGGATCGACCAGTGGCGCCTGCCGGCTGGCCATGGTGAACAAGAGAATCGGCAGCAAGAACAACAAAAGCCGCGAACGTGACATAGCGCAACCCCCTCCCTGTGGACGCCGGCAGCATGCGCGGCGGGTGAAAGTCTGCCTGCGCGGAAGCACACGTACAAGACGATGCGGCCACGCGAATCAGCTGATGCGCTCGGCCATCCGCCGATGGCCGATCAGGCGCGCCCAACGCAGGCCGAGATCCGTCCACATCAGGTAGCCGGACTCCCCCAGCATGCGTAGCCATCGCCACGAACCCGCGCCCGGAGGCGCCTCGGCAGCCACTGGCACGCTGTCGAAACCGAGCCTACCGGCCAGCAACAAGCAACGCGCGAGGTGAAAACGACTGGTCAACAGTGCCACTGGCGGCAAGTCAACCGAAGTTGTGCGCAATAAGCGGCGCGCATGCCGCAGGTTTTGCAGCGAATCGACCGACTCCGTTTCCAACTCTATAGTCACGCCGTCCGGCAACCCCTGCTGCTGCAGCCATCGATGGCCTGCCTCGGCTTCGCTGAGGCTGCCGCCGCTGTGACCGCCGAGCAGCAGGACATGATCGGTCTGGCGGTCACGCATCAGTTGCAGCGCACGCGTCAACCGAGTGCGATAGGTTGCGCCGGGTACATCGCGATGCAGCCGGCAGCCGAACACCAGCACGATCATCCGGCGCGGCAGTTCGACCGGGCTGCGTGCGGCGATCCGCCAGACATGGATGAAATAGGCCAGCCAGATCAGGCCCAGACTGAGCAGCACCGCCAGCACGGTGACCGCGCCGGCATGCAGGATGTCGCCATCGAGCAGATAGCGGGCGGTATTGCGCGAGCGTGGCGCGGCTTCTGTCACCGTGGATGACCGCCGGACGGAAAACCCGCAGTGTGCGCAGCGAAAGCCGCCAGCGCAATCATTCCGTCGTCACGCCACTTCGACCACGGTGAATGCTCGCCCGCAGCGCGCGAGCGACGGACTAGGCAAGCCCGGAAGCGGCCGCTAGGCTCTCGCGATGCATGCTGCTCCTACTCCCATCACTCCACTCGCGGTGACCGCCTTCACCGCCACCTCGGCACTCGGTCACGGCAACACGGCCCATCTGGACGCCTTGCGCGCGGGCCGCAGCGGTTTGCGCCCGAATGATTTCAGCAGTACCGCGCTGCCATGCTGGATCGGCCGCATCGCCGGGGTGGAACAGACCGCCTTGCCCGCCGAATTCGCCGCGTGGGATTGCCGCAATAACCAGCTCGCTTGGCTCGGACTGCAACAGGACGGCTTCATCGAACAGGTACGCGCCGCGCGCGAGCGCTATGGCGCGACGCGGATCGCGCTGATCCTCGGCACCTCCACCGCCAGCATCGGCGCCACCGAGGAGGCCTACCACCGGCTCGACGCCGACGGCGGCCTGCCCGACGACATGCTGCGGCCCTCGATTCATGCGCCGCACTCGCTGGTCGGCTTCGTCGCCGCCGCACTCGGCCTGCAGGGGCCGAGCCTGACCATCTCGACCGCGTGTTCGTCCAGCGCCAAGGCATTCGCCAGCGCCGAACGACTGATCCGGCTTGGACTGGCGGATGCGGCCGTGGTCGGCGGCGTGGACACCCTGTGCGATAGCGTGCTGTTCGGCTTCAACGCGCTGGAACTGGTCTCGCGCGAACCCTGCCGCCCGTTCGATACCGCCCGCGACGGCATCTCGATCGGTGAAGCAGCGGGTTTCGCCCTGCTCGAACGGAGCGCAGCCGCGCCGGATGCCCTGCGCCTGTGCGGCTATGGCGAATCCAGCGACGCCCACCACATGTCGACCCCGCACCCGCAGGGCCTTGGCGCCGAATTGGCCCTGCGTGATGCGCTTCAACGTGCTGGCTTATGCGCCGAGCAGGTCGACTACATCAACCTGCATGGTACCGCCAGCCTGAAGAACGACGAGGTGGAGGCGGCGCTGGTCACGCGCACCTTCCCATCGCGCACCCGCGCCAGCTCGACCAAGGGCTTCACCGGCCACACGCTGGGCGCGGCCGGCATCGTCGAGGCAGTCGTTGCGCTGCTGGCGATCCGGCATGGCTTCGTGCCGGCCAACATCGGCGGCGATACGCCGAGTGCCGACTGCGGCGTCCAGTTCGCCTGGCAAGGTGAAACGCGCCATGTCGATATTGCGTTGAGCAATTCGTTCGGCTTCGGCGGCAATAACGCCTGCCTCGCCTTCGCCCGCGCGATCGCCGCATGAGCACGCTACGCGTCTATCTCGAAGGCGTCGGCCTGTGGTCGCCGCAACTGGGCGGCTTCGCCGATCTGCAGCAACTGCTCGACGGTCGGCCGTACGCCGCACCGGGCGCCCGCCCGGCCGCCGCGGTGCTACCGCCGAACGAACGCCGGCGTGCGCCGGAAAGCGTGCTGCTGGCGGCCGAGGTCGCCGGCCAGGCGGTCGCGATGAGCGGCCGCGATCCAGCCTCGCTGGCCTGCGTGTTCTCCTCTGCGCACGGCGATCAGCAGATCACCGATTACATGTGCGCCACGCTGGCGCAGGCACCGCAGGAATTGTCGCCGACCCGCTTCCACAACTCGGTGCACAACGCGCCGGCCGGCTACTGGACTATCGCCACCGGTTGCCACGCGCCGTCCACCGCGGTGTGCGCGCACCGGATGAGTTTCGGCGCCGGCTTGCTCGAGGCCGCCAGCCAGGCCTTGGCGGACCGGCGGCCGGTGCTGCTGGTTTGCAGTGATACGGCCGGCAGCGGCGCCTTGCTGGAGATGACCGGCTGCCAGGAATCGTTCGGCTGCGCGCTGGTGCTGGCACCCACGTGGAGCGCCGCCGCGCAGGCGCGGCTTGATTTGACGCTGGAGCCCGCTAGCATCTCCACCACGCCGCTGCGCGAGCCGCTGGCCAGCTGGCAGGCGGCCAACGCCTCGGCTGCGGGCCTGGGCTTGTTGGCGGTGCTTGCGAAAGGCCATGGCAGCTGCCAGCTGCTGGCAGCCGATACACTGGCATTGAATGTGAAACTGGAGCAGTTAGCGGTGGAGAACGTACGCATGGGACACGGGGCTTGAACGCTGAAAGCGCATCTTCGGGAAATACCTCCCCGACCGATCCGTCTCTGCAACATGCACATTGGTGCGTGCTGATCCCCTGCCTCAACGAAGAGGCGGCGATTCACGGCGTCGTGCAGTCCGCACTCGCGCTCGGCGTGCCGGTAATCGTGGTCGACGACGGCTCGGACGACCGTACGCCGGAGATCGTCGGCGCGCTGCCGGTGACCTTGCTGCGCCACCCCGAGCGGCGCGGCAAGGGCGAGGCGCTGCGCACCGGTTTTCGCGAAGTACTGCAGCAGGGTTTCGATGCGGTGGTGACGATGGACGGCGATGGCCAGCACCTGGCCAGCGACGTGCCGCGCATCGTCGCGGCCGCCGCGCGCTATCCCGCGCATATCGTGATAGGCGCCCGCCTGCTTGATCGCGAGCAACAGCCGCCCGGCCGGCGCCGCGCCAACGCGGTGGCCGACTGGGGTATTTCCTGGGCGTGCGCACAGCCGGTTGCGGATACCCAGAGCGGCCAGCGCTGGTATCCACGCGCGGCTTTGGAATTGGTCGATCTGCCGGCCGAGAATTTCGTGTTCGAGGCGGCCATCCTGATCGCCGCCTGCCGTCAGAAAGGGCTCGGCATCGTCTCGGTGCCGATCGCCTCGCGCTATCACGGCGAGTTTCGGCTCAGCCATTTCAGCCCGGTGCGCGACGTCAGCCGAATCACCTTCTACACCATCGGCCAGATCCTGCATTACGGACACATCGTGGCCAGCTACCGGCGTTCGCACGGCATCGCGCCGACGATCTTCCAGGACACCGCGCAGCACCAGCACGCTTAAGCGCCGGCGATAGCCGGCCGTCGCGTCTTCACGTCGCGCGCGATGCCGAGAGCGCAGAATCGAGCGCATCCGAACGGGGGCGGGCCATGACCGAAACAACGCACGATGCGGTGATTCTCGGCGGCGGTCTGGCCGGACTCACGCTGGCGCTGCAGCTGCGTGGCGAGTTTCCGGAACTGGATATCGTGGTACTGGAGCGCCGCGCGCATCCGCTGCCGCTGGCCGCGCACAAAGTCGGCGAGTCCACGGTGGAAATCGCCGCGCACTATTTCGCCGAGACGCTGGGCCTGCGCGAGCACCTGGAACAGGCACACATCCGCAAGTTCGGCTTCCGTTTTTTCTTCTCGGACGGCCGCAGCGACCTCGAGCAGGTCACCGAGCTTGGCGTGAGCCAGGTGCTGCCGACGCCGAGCTATCAACTCGATCGCGGCATCTTCGAGAATTTCCTCGGCGCGGAGGCGCGTCGGCGCAGGATCGATTTCCGCGACAGCGTCAGCGTGCGCGGATTCGAGCTGGGCGCAAACGGTGCAAAGCATGAGGTGCGCTATCGCGACGCAGACGAGGCGGAACACGTGCTGCAGGCACGCTGGCTGCTGGACGCGAGCGGCCGTGCGGGGCTGATTCGGCGCCGGCTCGATCTCACCCGCGACAACGGCCATCACGCCAACGCCGTGTGGTTCCGCATCGACGAGCGGCTGGCGATCGACGGCTGGTGCGCCGATCGCGACTGGCAGGCGCGCTGCACGCCGCCTGAGCGCTGGCGCTCGACCAATCATCTATGCGGCCCCGGCTACTGGACCTGGCTGATTCCACTGGCCTCCGGCGCGCATTCGGTGGGCATCGTCGCTGATGCAACGATGCATCCCATCGAGACGATGAAGGATTTCCCACGCGCGCTGGACTGGCTGGCGAAGCACCAGCCAGCCGTGGCGCGCGAGGTGGCGGCGCAGCGCGACAAGCTGCTCGACTTCGCATTCTTCCGCGACTACTCGTACGGTTGCGCGCGCATGTTCAGCGCCGACCGCTGGGCACTCACCGGGGAGGCCGGCGCCTTCCTCGATCCGTTCTATTCGCCCGGCAGCGACTTCATCGCGATCGCCAACACCTATATCTGCAAGCTGATTGGGCACGACCGCGCCAGCGAACACCTCGCGCCCTATGCGCGGCTGTACGAACGGCTATTTCTCTCGTTCTACGAGAGCACGCTGAAGCTGTACCGCCATCAATACCCGCTGCTCGGCAACGCCGCGGTGTTGCCGATCAAGGTGATTTGGGACTACGCGTATTACTGGGGCGTGCTATGCCAGCTGGTGTTCCAGCAGCGCCTGGGCGATGCCGCGCTGTACACGGCATTGGCCGGTGAACTGGAAGCGGCGCAGGCGCTCAACGAACGCATGCAGGCTTTCTTCTTGCGCTGGCATGCCTTGTCGCCGGGGCACAATCCGCGCGCGATGCTCGATCAACGCGAGCTGCCGTGGTTCGCTGCGATGAATGCCACGCTGCATGACCCGCTCGACGACGCGGCCTTGCGCGCGCGCCTGCGCGAGAACGTGGAACTGCTGCAGGGACTGGCGGCGATGATCGTCGAACGTGCGGTGGCCGACGGCGGCGAGGCCTTGCGCAGCGACATGCGTGATCTGGCTCGCGCGCGCCAGCGGCCGTTGCTGTTCGCCGCGGCCTGAGCGCTCAGCCGCCGATCGTCAGACCATGCCGCCGTTGACGCCGATCACCTGACCGTTGATATAGCTAGCCGCATCGGAGCAGAGGAAGGCCACCAGCGCCGCCACTTCTTCCGGCTTGCCGGCGCGCTGTGCCGGCACGATCTCGCGGATGCGCTCGGGCGGAAAATCGGTACCGCTCATCTTGCCCTCGATCACGCCGGGAGCCACCACGTTGGCGGTGATACCGCGCGAGGCCATTTCGCGCGCCAGCGATTTGACCGCGCCATGCAGGGCCGACTTCGCCGCGGCGTAATTGGTCTGGCCGCGATTGCCCAGCTGCGCGGCCACCGAGCCCACCGCGATGATGCGGCCGAAGCGCGCGCGCGCCATCGGCAGCAGCAAAGGCTGGGTGACGTGGAAGAAGCCATGCAAGGATACATCGATCACCCGCCGCCATGCCTCCGCGCTCATGCCGGCCATCGGTGCATCGTCGTGGATGCCGGCATTGTTGATCACGGCGTGGATCGTGCCCTCGGCCAGCAGGGTCTGTAGCGCCGCATGGCTGGCCTCGGCATCGACCACGTCGAAGGCGATCGCCTGCGCGCTGCCGCCCGCCGCACGGATCGCCGCGGCGACCTCTTCGGCGCGCTCGAGCTGCCGGCCGGCATGCACGATCACGTGATAACCGGCCTGCGCCAGTGCGTGGCTGATCGCCGTGCCCAGATCGCCGCTGCCGCCAGTGACTAGCGCGCGTCGCAGCGGTTTGTCGTGAGAACTCGATACATTCATGACTGGTGACTCGCTTCATCGGGATGAATCACGGCGGCACGTCCGCTGACTAGCAGCTTGCCCCGATGCTCGACGCGGAACGTGTATTGCGCACCGGAACTATCGGCATACAGGCATTCGGCATGGACGTCCAGACGTCCATCTAATGTATCGACGTATTCCACCTCGAGGCATACGTCGCGCAAGCTGACCAGCCGGCCCGGCCGCACGTCCGTTTCGCCGCCTCCTAGGGCGCGCAGCGCACCGTGTACCGCCATCGCCTGGGCGCCGTACTCGGCCAGATGCACGCCATGCAATCCGTGTTCGCCGCGCAGTGGATTATCGGCATCCGCATGACTGCGACTGACCGCATGAATGCTGTTGTCGTCCCAGCTCTCCACCGCATCAAGCAGGCACATCGCGCCGGCATGCGGAATCAGCTGTGCCCACTCAGTCTTGTCCAGCATGCGTGCCTCCGTGCGGCGCCATCAGGATCGACAGGCAGAAATGGAAGGCGACGCCGAGGCTCACGGTGAGGCCGATCGCGCGCAGCACCGGGATGCTGGCCCAGGCAAACATGCCGAACACCAGCAGGGCCGAGGCGACGCAGACCAGGGTCGCGTGCAGCGTGCGCCGCTGTTCGGCCGGGTCGCCGGTATCTCGCTCGAAGAACAGCGCATAGTGCAGACCAAGCCCGGCCGCGAGGATCAGCGCGACCAAGTGGAACAGCGAGATCTCGACACCGGCCGCGCGCTCCACCGCCAGCACCATGAAGGTGGCCAGGGTCATCGGCGCCAGCACATGCCAGGCGCGGCGCAGGCTGCGCAAGGCGAGGCTGATGGTCAGTAGCAGCAGCACGGTGGCAGCCAGCAAGGCATGCAGGATGCGCGTGCGGTAGTCCACCACCAGCGACTCGGCGGCGTCCTTCAGATCGAGCAGCCGCACCGTCCCGCCGCTGCCTTGCGCCAGTGCCTGCAAGACGGCGACATCGCGCAGGCCGCTGACCGTGCCCAGGCCGAGCCAATGGCCGTCGCGCTGCACCAGCATCGAGGCCAGCCGCTGGCCCAGGGGCGACTGCGCGAACCGCTCCGGCGTCAGCGGCGGCAGCGTGCGTGCGACCTCTACGTCATCGAGGAAGGGCTGGAACAGATCGGCGCGAAACGGCAGGCCCTGCAAGGCCTGGGTCAGCGACGCCTGCAGGGTGGCGCGATCCGGCAACTTAGCTTGTCGCGCTTGCTGCACGGCGACGCTGGGTAGATAGCGCGAAGGCAGTTCCAGCGCATCGACGGCATGCGCCGCGACGAGCTTGTCCACCGCCGGCTCGAGCCGCTCGGACAATTGCAGCACGCCTTGCTCGCTCGGCGCCTGCAGCACCAGCAGATAGCGCACGTCGGGTGCGCCGAGCGCCTCGCGCAGGCGTGCATCGCGTGCCAGCAGCTCGGGCGATACCGGCGTGAGCGCGGCGAGATTGTTCTGCCAGAAATCGCCTGGCGCCAGCGCCAGCAGCACGATCGCCAGCGCGGCGACCAGCAGCGGAATCCAGCGCGGCCGCGGCAGCCGGTCGACGAAACCGCGCGCCCGAGCCAGCCAGGGCATATCTGCGACGTCGCGCACGCGCAGCGGTAGCAGCCATGGCAGCAGATAGCGCGTGCTGAAGCCGGCGACCAAGAGACCGACGATGGTGAATACAGCGAGCTGCTTCAGCCCGTTCACGCCGGACGCATAGAAGGCCAGATAGGCAATGCATGCCGAGGCGATCGCGGTGAGCAGCAGCGGCCACAGCCCGCGCACACTGCGCACGGCGTCCTCGCCGGCGCGCCGGTGGCTGAGCACACGGATCGGATACTCCTGCGCCACACCGAGCAAGGTGAAGCCGAACGCCAGGGTGATGCCGTGTACTTCGGCAAAGGCCAGCGTCAAGGCGGCGATGCCGGCGAGCGCGGCGCTGACGATCGGCAGCGCCGACAGCAGCAGCGAACTCAGGCTGCGATAGGCGAGCAGAAGCAGCAGCACGAAGCCGATGCTGGAAACGCGGCCGATCCAGTCGGCCTGCTGATGCGTCTGCGCATTCACCACCACGCTGAAGTAGCCGGGCCCGCTCAGTTCGAGCGTCGCATCCGCACTGCCCGGCAAGGCCGCGAACGCCTGGCGGATGCCGTCGATCGCCTGCTGCTGCGCACCGGGATCGAAGCCCGCGGCCTTGGTCTGCACCAATAGCAGCGCCTCGTCCTTCGGCGAGAACCACACGCCTTCGCGCAGCTCGGGCGACTTGGCCGGCGTCCAGCGCTCGGCGAGTTTCAGCACTTCCAGCGTGGGGTCGCGCGGCAGCAGGTTCTTCAACAAGCTCGCCGCTGGCGAGGACAGATCGTCCAGCCGCTGTTCGAGCTGGTCGGCAAGGAAGGCTTCGTCCAGCTTGCTGGTGTCCAGCGTGGGCGACAGCAGATAACGATACGGCAGCAAGGTGGCGTCGAGCGTGGCGAGATCGAAGCTGCCGTTGATCGCCTGGGTGTAGCGCGGATCTTTCTTCAACGCCGCGAGCAGGCCTTGGCTCAGTGCTGCGAGCTTTTCGTCGGACTTCGCCTGACCCGAACCGCCACTGATCGACAGCAGCAACAGCCGCGATCCCGGCCCCTCGCCCACCTGCTCCATCAACAGCCGTTGATCGGGCGTCGTTGGCGCCGGCATGAAGCTGCGCAGGTCGGTGCTGACTTTCAGCCGCTGCGCGATCAGCCAGCCCAGCGCGGCCAATGCCAGCAGCCACAGCACGAGCAGGGTAATCCGCCCGGACAGGCGCATGCTCAGTGCGGGTCCGTGCACAAGGCGGCCAACGCTTCGCGCGTCGGTGCCGCCGGCATTTTGGTGGCGAGTGGACCGAGCAGATCGATCGCGAGATCGCCGTCGGCTTCCTTCATGCGCATGCAGCGCGGCTGTTCGCCGCGACCGTCGATGCGGATGCTCGCTACCGTGTGCGCGACCTTCGCATCGCGCGGAGTCAGCTGCAGCGACCAGCTCGTTTTGGCATCGCCGCTCAGGGTCAGGGTGAACGCTGCGCCGAGCCGCCCGGCATCGCCGCCGAGTAAAGCGACGAAGCTGTCCAGCAAAACTTCAAGCTGCGGTGCGCGCTTCAGCGAAAAGCTGCGCGGTGCACGGCCTTCGCGCTGCTGGGTCACTTGGCCATCGGCAATGGTCGAGGTTTCGCGATTCGGCTGGTCGACGCGGCGGTCCAGCTTGTCGCCGCCCAGCCAGGCCAGTTCGCCGGAAACCACCAGCGGCCGGTCCAGCACGTGCATGAAGCGTGCTTCCGCAAACGGCGTGCGCGCCGGCGCCGGGCGGCCGAAAGCCGCGACCAACGCGCTGATCTGCGGATCGACCGGAGCGGCAGCCGGTTCAGGCGTTGACGCGCTCGCCGACAGGGGCAGCAGTGCCCATCCCATTACCACGCACATCTTGCTGCCAGAAATCATAGAAATTGAACCAGTTGTAGGGAGCGACGTGGACATAATGTTCCAGTCGCCGTGCATAGCGGCTGATCAGCGCATCCAGCGCCGGCCCGCGCGCATGCCGCGGAATCCGCACCTGCTCGGCCACCGGCTCGAAGATCAGCCGATAACGATTGCCGCCGAGGTAGAGCCCGAAGCACAGCACCACCGGCACCTGCAGCGCGTGCGCCAGCAGCCATGGTCCGACCGGGAACGGCGCCGGCGTGCCAAGAAATTCCGCGTAGCGCAGCGCCTCATGCGCGCGGCCGCGATCGGCCAGCAATGCCACCAGCGCGCCGCGCTGGCAGGCCTCGGCCATCGCCAGGGTAATCGAGGTGCCGTCCTGCGAGGCATCGATCACGCAGGCGCCCACTTCCGGCGCCAGCGATTCCAGTAGCTCGGTCATCGCCGGCGTCTTCTGCTTGTCCAGCACCACGCGCAGCGGCATGTCGGGACGACGCGCACCAATCGCCCGCAACGCCTCGAAGCTTCCCTGGTGCGAACCCAGCAGCAGCACGCCGCGACCCCGCGCGACCAGCTCGTCGAGCTGATCCAGGCCCTGCGTCTCGATCTGGAATTCCTTCTCGCCGTGCGCCAACAGAAAGATGCGATCCATGATCGTGGAGGCGAAGCAGTGGATGTGCTTCAGCACCTGCCAATGGGTGGCCGGCCGACCGAACACGCGCTGCAGGTATTGCCGCGACGCCTGCCGCTCGGGCCCGCGGCGCAGGAAGAAATACAAGGTGATCGGATACAGGCAGAGCCGGCCGACGCCGCGCCCGCCGTACAGTGCAATGCTGCGGATCAGCCACAGCGCGAAACGCCCGCCGCCTTCCGGTCGACTCTGCCAATGTTCATGCGTGCTCATGCCGTTCCTTCGACTCCTGCGTGATGACTCTCATGGGATTGCACGGCCTTGCCTTCGATCATGCCACGCGCCACTAGCACGTCATCGCGGCGAATTTCGAAGCGGATGCGCTCGCCCACTTCGCTGAGCAGCAGCTGCGCGCTTTCGTCGGGCAGCAGCGGCGCCACGAATTTCGCTTCGAGCACGCGCGCTAGCCGTTGTCCGCGCCATGCCCGCAGCGCGTGCGCAACCTGTTCCAATAGCAGCACACCCGGCACCAGCGGATGGCCGGGAAAGTGGCCGGGCAGACACGGATGCGCGGCCGCGAAGCGCAGCGAAGCTTGGTAATCGTGTGGACGATTCATCCCGCTGTCCTTGGCATGCCGATCATGGCGCGGCCTTATGCTTGCCATGCAGCAGCTGCGGCCAGCGTGCGGCCAGCTGCGTGATGAAATGGTGCAGTCGCGGATGCGCCAGATGGCGCAGGTGCCAGCGGCGGAACGGATATTCCAGCAGCATCGTTACGGCCAGCAGCGCATAGCCGCCGAGATGTACGTAGCCCAACGCCCAGCGTGCCGGCAACGGCCATGGCACGCTCAGGCCCAGCGTATCGAGCAGACCGCCAGGCGTGGCCAGCAACAGTAGTGCGAGCAGCACGCCGGCCTGGGCCAACAGCAGCAGCATCCAGAAACGGGTGAGCTGGCGCGCATAGCGTTGCACGCCGGGCTGCTGCAGGCGCTGCGGACCTTCCAGCATTTCGATGAAGCGCGCGATCAGCGGCTTGCCGCCCGCCGCCAGGCTGCGTCCGAACAGCCAGGCCAGCAGCAGGTTCACCAGCACTGGCACGAATTCGAGCAGCACGCTCAGCAGGCCACGCCAAGCCAGCAGCAGCATGCCGGCGGACAGCAGCAGCCAGATCGCCCAGGCGAACCACTGCCGTGTCGCCAATGCCGGCGACATCAAGACCGTGATCAAAACCATCGCCGCCGCCAGTGAAAACCCCTGCCAGTGCATCAGCGCGCCGATCAGCGCGAGCAGCGGGTACGCCAACAGCAACGGCCACCAGCGGCGCGACAGGCGCGGCTGGGTGATGGCTTGGGAGGCGTTGGTTTCGGACACAGTCACGGCCATGCGGCGACGATCGGCGACAGTGTCCGTCCAGCCCATGGCCTCGAACCTGAACGCGTGGTCGGCCGCGCGGCAATCAGCCGGCGCGGTGCTGCTCGATATGTTCGGACAGCGTGCGCAGGCTGGTGAAAATGCGGCGGTTGTCCGGGTTGTCCGAGCGCAACTGGAAGCCGTAGCGCTTGGATACGGCGAGCGCGATTTCCAGCGCGTCGATCGAGTCCAGTCCCAGTTCGCCGCCGAACAACGGAGCGTCCGGCTCGATCTGCTCGGGCGTGATCGCCTCCAGATTCAAGCTTTCCACGATGAGCGTCGCAAGTTCGTGCTGCGCCGCCGTCTGCTCCGCCATGCCTTGTTCCGTCATGCCCGATCCCATCAACCTGTCGCATTGCCTCCCCCCGGTGGCACTGGGCGCGGAGTGTAACATAGCGGTTCTCGATCCTCGGTTGGAAACCATGGTTCACGGATACGACATCGCCCCATCCGCGCAGCCGCCGCGCCGCGCGCCGCAAATCGCCTATCGTCACGGGGTGGATGCCGCCGGCGTGCTGGCCGAGCCGGGCACGCTGGCGCTGTTCGGCTTCGGTGCCGGCGCCATGAGCCACGCCGACCCGCGCTGGCTGAACATTCCGCTGGAACCGTTCGATGCGCCGGCGCCGCTGGAAATCTGGCAGGTCGACGCGATGGTGGAACACGGCCGCGAGGATGAACTGCGCTGGGCGGCCGGCGGCGGCTGGCTGTATGCGTCGATCGAACTGGAAGAAAGTGCGCACGGCGGCGCCGAAGCGACCGCCATGCTCGCCTACGCCACACTGCGCCGCTTCGTCGCCACGCGCCGCGAGAACCATGTGTTGCGCCTGTGGAATTACCTTGGTGCGATCAACCAGGGCGCGGGCGATGACGAACGTTATCGGCAATTCTGCAACGGCCGCGCGCGCGGCATGAGCGATATTTTCGCGAAGGGCTATCCGGCCGCGACAGCGATCGGCCACCTCCATGCGAACCATGTGCTGCAGGTGTATTTGCTGGCTTGCGAGCAACCCGGCTTCGCGGTGGAAAACCCGCGCCAGGTGAGCGCGTGGCGTTACCCGCGTCAGTACGGCCCGACGCCGCCCAGTTTCGCCCGCGCGATGGTGTTGCCAGGCCAGGACGCGCTGGCCATTTCCGGTACGGCCGCGGTGGTCGGCCACGCCTCCGCGCATGCGGACGATCTCGATGCGCAGTTGGAAGAACTTCGCATCAACCTGGAAGTGCTGTTGAGCAGCGCTGGCATGCCATCGGGTTTCGACACCCATTCACCACTGAAGGCCTATGTACGCCACCCGGCCGACGCGCCGCGTGTGCGCGATTTCCTGCAACGCCGCCTGCCCGGCGTACCCGTGCTACTGCTGCATGGCGACATCTGTCGCAGCGAGCTGCTGGTGGAAATCGATGGCTGGCGTTACGCGTGATGCGCATGGCCGGCTTAGCGCGGCGTCGGCTCTGAGAGCCTGTTCGATATCTTTTGGCAGGCGATGTGGTGCTTGGCGACTTGGCTCGCCTGCGGCGGGCTTTCGAATTTGTGCTTATGGCGGGGTTTCGGTCGCCTATCGGCGCCCGAGTCACTTCTCTTTGCTGGCCCAAAGAGAAGTACCAAGAGAAATGGCCTGACGCAACCCGATGCGGGTACAAGCGGGCAAGACCCTGCTTTGTCTGCCCGGACGCTACTCGAGAGGAGCTGCCGCCGTTATGCCGCGAGCGCTCGTTGGCCAAGGCGAGAAAAGCCTAGCTTGCTGCGCATCGCCAGGCTGCGGTTCTGAAGAAGTGTGCGTGCCATTGCAACTTCAGGTTGCCATTTATCTCCCTTGCCGCGGTTCCCGAGCGGTCGCGGCATAGCGGCGGCAACGACTCTGTGAGTAGCAAACCACGTCGGCAAGGCGTAACCGCACACGCTCTTGGCCCCGACGTGCTCACTCAGGCCATTTCTTTGGGTTACTTTTCTTGACTCCGGGCATCCTGCCCTCCGCCCTTCGGGCCAGCTTCGCTGTTCGTTCGCGCTCCAAGCGCGAACGTGGGCCGGCAAAGAAAAGTGACTCGGGCGCCGATAGGCGACCGAAACCCAACCTCGGGCTAGAAGTGACTCGCCTCCGTAGGAGATGAAAACTTTCCACCCCAGCCGCCAGCAAAGATTTTGAACAGGCTCTAAGCGCTCAGCTTGAGCTCGAAGAACCGCGTGCCCGGCAGATGGCTGGTGTTGTAAGCGGCGATCTCTTCGAAGCCGAGCCGGCGATAAAGCCCCTGCGCCGCTACCATGCTTGGCAGCGTATCCAGCCTGAGTGTGCGGTAGCCGGCATCGCGAGCCGCGCCGATGACGGCCTCGACGAGGTGCTGGCCCAGCTTTGAGCCGCGATAGTCAGGGCGCACATACAGCCGCTTCATCTCGCCGGTTCCTTCGTCGAGACGCCGCAACGCGACGCAGCCCGCGGTGTCGCCATCGACCTGGGCGATCAGCAAGGCTCCCTGTGGCGCTGTGTAAGGCGACGGCAAGGCCGCCAGCTCGGCGGCGAATCCCTGGTACTCCAGGTCCACGCCAATCGCGTCCGCGTATTCGCGAAACAGCCTGCGCGCCAGCTCGACCTGCTCCGGGCTGGTTGCGGCGATCAGGGTGATGGCATCCGACATGGCGGTCTGTTCGATCGTTGGTTGAGCCTGATTCGCTAGTCGTGACTCAGGCAGCGGCCGCTCATTTCTTGGTCGGTCGCTGCCAGCCCGGTAGCGAAACCTGCCGCGCGCGGGCCACGCTGAGGGCGTCGTCAGGAGCGTCCTTGGTGATCACCGAACCGGCGCCGATGGTCGCGTTCGCGCCAACCCGCACCGGTGCCACCAGGGCGCTGTTGGAACCGATGAAGGCGCCATCGCCGATCTGGGTGAGGTGCTTGTTGACGCCGTCATAGTTGCAGGTGATGGTGCCGGCGCCGATGTTGACGCCGCGGCCGACCACGGTATCGCCGAGATAGCTGAGATGACCGGCCTTGGTACCTTCGCCCAGGTAGGCCTGCTTGATCTCGACGAAGTTGCCAACATGCACGTCGGCGTCCAGTTCGGTGCCACGGCGCAGGCGCGCGAACGGGCCGATCGTGCAAGGGCCGTGGGTCACCACGCCGTCCAGGTCGCAGTGCGCATGCACCACCGTGCCGGCGGCGAGGCGCACGTCCTTCAGCCGGTTGAACGCGCCGATGCGCACGTCATCGCCGAGCACCACGCTGCCTTCGAGGATGACATTGACGTCGATCTCGACGTCGCTACCGGCTTCGACGGTGCCGCGAATATCCACCCGCGCCGGGTCGGCCAATCGTACGCCGGTCAGCATCAGCGCCTGTGTCGCACGCTGCCGAAACTGCGTCTCGAGTTCGGCCAGTTGGCGGGGATCGTTGGCGCCGCTGGCTTCGAGCGGGTCGTCGCATTCGATGCTGTGCGCGGCGCGATTCTCGTCGGCCGCGAAAGCGAAGATGTCGGTGAGGTAGTACTCGCCTTGCGCGTTGTTGCGATTCAGCTGGCCGATCCAGCGGCGCAATGCATCGGCCTCGGCGGCGAGGATGCCGGTATTGATCAGGTTATTGCTGCGCTGGACCTCGTTGGCATCCTTCTCCTCGATCACCCGGCGTACCAGGCCGTTGCCATCGCGCAGTACGCGGCCGTAGCCGCGCGGATCGGCCAGCCGGGTGGTCAACAGGCTCAAGGCGGCCGGCTCTGCCAGCAGCAAGCCGAGGGTTTCGGCGCGGATCAGCGGCACGTCGCCGTATAGCACCAGCACGCGCGCATCGTCGGGCACTTCGCGCAGCGCAGTGCCGACGGCATGGCCGGTGCCCAGCCGTTCGGATTGCAGGCTCCAGCGCAGGTCGGGCTGATCGGCGAACATCGTCCGCACCTGTTCGCCGCAATGGCCGTAGACCACATGGATGGCCGCCGGCTGCAGTACGCGCGCCGCTTCCAGCACATGTGACAGCAGTGGTCGGCCGGCCAGCGGCATCAGCACCTTGGCTTTCTTCGATCGCATGCGCTTGCCTTCGCCGGCGGCGAGGATCAGCACGTGCAGGGGCTTGGCTTGCATATCGGGCAACTCAAACGGTGGCGACGCACAAGCATATCGCGCGCTCACGCGCTTGGCTCGGGCAGGCGCGGCGCGATCGATGGCCGCGTTATGGCCCGCTCATGATTTGTTCTGGGTCGGGGCCGGGCGCAGTTTTTCCAGCTGCGGCGTGTATGCCTTGATGAAGGCATTGTGCAGCACGCCAAAGATCGCCTGCGGCGTGTCCAGTTCCTTGTCGTCGATACGGCCACTGATCGGAACGCGGGTAGCGAACTGGTCCTTCTCGTGGTTCTTGAAGACCGAGACGACACCCTGCGCCACCGCCTCGTACGCAAGCTTCAGCGGACCCTTCTTGTCCTGCTCCACGTCCTGTTTCCAGCTGAACAGCTGCAGGTCGTGGAACAGCGGTTTCGCGTAGCCGTCCAACTGGCCGTTTTGCGCTTCCAGCTCCATGGTGAAGTCACCGCTGCCGCCGGCGAAGTCGAGGCCGGTATACGCACGCGCCAGATCATTGGCGCGCACCAGCTGGATGCCGTGCACCTGCAACTGATAGCTGAAGTCGCCGCCGTGCCGCAGTGGATCGAAGCTGGCATTGGTTTCCAGCGGCGCATCGTGCAGCACCTTGGCGGTGGCGTGCAGTTCGGCTACGCGCTGGCCCTGACGGCCCTCGACATTGGTGAGGTTGCTTACGGTGCCGTTGACCTCGGTCATCTTAAGATCGACGCGTGGGCTTGAGACGAAGTTCTGGAACGTCACCGTACCGTTGTGCACATTGAGTTCGTCGAGCCGGAACGGCGTGAGGATCTTCAGCTCGCTGCGCCAGTCGACGCCCTTGCCGGTCTGCTTCTCGCTGTCGCTGTTGCCGTCGACGAAGTTGAGCGTGGCATCGGTGAAATCCAGCTTGCCGCGCAGTAGGCCGTGGCTGAGCGCGCGCCAACTCAGCGTGATATCGGTACGTTTGGCATCGAGCAAAGGCACCGGCAACTTGCCGCTGACCTTGTCGATGCGTAGCGCGTTGATGGTGTAGGCGCCGCGCCACAGGTGGATATCGATGTCGGCGAGCTGGCCGTGGTAATCACCCATCCGCTGCATGCGCCCGTTGATGTAATCCTTCATCGCATACGGCAGGGCGATCCGCGCCACGACCAACGCCACCACGATAGCGGACAACCACCATCCCAGTCGTCGATAATTCCGGGCCATCACGATTTCCTGCAAACGAATGTCGGTTACCTTACCAGCGCAGCCGTGCCGGCCGCGTATGCGTGGGATGCCGGCAGGCCGATACACCTCGATTCGATCCTGGGCTTCCGAATATGTCCGACGCTCCCGTCGCCACGGCCGCGTATCAGCATTCGCTGTCGCCGCGCCTGACCCTGGTCTTCGCGATCGCCAGCGGCTTTTCCGTAGCGAACATCTATTACGCGCAGCCGCTGATCGGCCTGATCGCGCCGGCGCTGCACCTGCCCGCCACCCTGGCCGGGCTGATCATGACCCTGGTCCAGCTGGGCTACGGCGCCGGCCTGTTGTTGCTGGTGCCACTGGCCGACGTGATGGAGAACCGCAAGCTGATCGGCCTGCTGCTCGGCGGCATGGTGCTCGGCCTGCTCGGCACCGCCGCCTCGACCTCGGCGGCGACTTTTCTGGTCGCGGCGTTCATGGTCGGCGTCTGCGCGACGGCCGCACAGATCCTGCTGCCGTTCGCCTCGCACCTGGCGCCCGAGGCTTCGCGCGGCAAGGTGGTCGGCAATGTGATGGGCGGCCTGCTGACCGGGGTCATGCTGGCGCGCCCGTTCGCCAGTTTCGTGGCCGCCACGCTGGGCTGGCGCGCGATCTTCCTGATCTCCGCCGGCGCCACGCTGCTGCTGATCGGCGTGCTGCTGCGCGTGCTGCCACAGCGCCGGCCGGATTCCGGGCACAGCTATAAGCGGATTCTGCTGTCGCTGGGCGGACTGCTCCGCGATACACCGCTGTTGCGTCGGCGCGCGTTCTACCAGGGCATGATGTTCGCCGCTTTCCATGTGTTCTGGACCGGCTCGCCGCTGCTGCTGACGCACGCCTTCGGCTACGGCCAGCAAGGCATCGCGCTGTTCGCGCTGGCGGGCGCGGCGGGCGCGCTGGCCGCGCCGTGGGCCGGCCGCATGGCCGATCGTGGCTTGACCCGGCGAGTGACCGGACTGGCGATGGCCAGCGTAGTGTTCGCCTTCGGCCTGACCGCCCTGGCGACGGCGCTGCATTCGATCGCCTTGCTGGTGCTCGCTGCGCTGCTGCTGGATGCCGCCGTGCAGACCTGCGGCGTGCTCAGTCTGCGCAGCTTGTACATGATGGCACCGCAACTGCGCGGCCGTCTCAACGGGCTGTTCATGACCTCGATCTTCATCTGCGGCGCGTTCGCCTCGGGCCTGTCGGCGGCGCTCTACGTGCTGCACGGCTGGAATGCGCTGGCCGGACTGGGCACGGCGTTTGGCGTGCTCGCACTGCTGGTCTACGCGAGCGAATTCCGGCGCACGGCAGCGGCCTGATTGCGCGGCACCGCCGCTTCATCACAGCCGAAACGAAAAACGCCGGCACGAGGCCGGCGTTCGGATCGATGGGAATCGATCGGCGTCAGTGCTTGAGATTCTTGCGCAGCCGTTCCAGCGCCTGCAGCTGGGCCATCGCTTCGGCCAGCTTGGCCTGCGCCTCGGCGATATCCACCGCGTCGGTGCGATTGGCGAGCGCGTCCTGCGCCTCGCGCTTGGCCTGCTGCGCGGCGGCTTCGTCCAGATCGGCGGCGCGCGCAGCGGTATCGGCCAGCACGGTGACGACCTGTGGCTGCACCTCGAGGATGCCGCCGGAAACATAGAACTGCTGACGCTCACCGCTCGCCGTCACCACGTCGACGTGGCCGGGCTTGAGGCGGGTGATCAGCGGCGCGTGGCGCGGCGTGATGCCGAGTTCGCCCAGCTCGCCGGTGGCGACGACCATCGTCGCGTCGCCCGAGAAGATCTCGGCCTCGGCGCTGACGATGTCGCAACGGATGGTGTGGGTCATGGTGGATTTCCGCTTGATGGCGACGGGCTTGGCGGCCCGCCATCCAGGATCGCGCGCCGGCTGGGCGCGCGGCTCGATCAGGCCGCCTTCTTGGCGCCCATCTCTTCGGCTTTCTTGATCGCTTCGTCGATGCCGCCGACCATGTAGAAGGCCTGCTCGGGCAGGTGATCCACTTCGCCGTCGACGATCATTTTGAAGCCGCGGATGGTTTCCTTCAGCGGCACGTACTTGCCCGGTGAGCCAGTGAACACCTCGGCCACGTGGAACGGCTGCGAGAAGAAGCGCTCGATCTTGCGCGCGCGCGTCACCGACTGCTTGTCCTCTTCGCTCAACTCGTCCATGCCAAGAATCGCAATGATGTCCTTCAGTTCCTTGTAGCGCTGCAGCGTGCCCTGCACGCGGCGGGCCACGTTGTAATGCTCTTCGCCGATCACCAGCGGATCGAGCTGACGGCTGGTCGAAGCCAGCGGATCGACCGCCGGGTAGATGCCCAAGCTGGCGATGTCGCGCGACAGCGCCACGGTCGAATCCAGATGCACGAAGGTGGTTGCAGGCGACGGATCGGTGTAGTCATCCGCCGGCACGTAGACGGCCTGGATCGAGGTGATCGAGCCGGTCTTGGTGGAGGTGATGCGCTCCTGCAGCACGCCCATTTCCTCGGCGAGGGTGGGCTGGTAACCCACGGCTGACGGCATACGACCGAGCAGCGCGGATACTTCGGTACCGGCCAAGGTGTAGCGGTAGATGTTGTCGACGAAGAACAGTACGTCGCGGCCTTTGCCGTGCTCGTCCTTCTCGTCGCGGAAGTACTCAGCCATGGTCAGGCCGGTCAGCGCCACGCGCAGGCGGTTGCCCGGCGGCTCGTTCATCTGGCCGTACACCATTGCGACCTTGTCGAGCACGTTGGAGTCTTTCATCTCGTGGTAGAAGTCGTTGCCCTCGCGGGTACGCTCGCCCACGCCGGCGAACACGGACAGACCTTCGTGCGCCTTGGCGATGT